>JAEIGA010002929.1_pt1 | contig 26909 bp, 19 predicted proteins | sample 9270691 | NCBI WGS metagenome assembly JAEIGA01 (sample SAMN17057246, study PRJNA624740) | gut metagenome | biome: biome; isolation source: fecal sample | host: Bos grunniens | place: China: Xizang | collected 2019 | reverse complement strand
CTATGGCGCCCTGCAGTCTGATTACCTGAGGGTCATCTCGAACGGCAAACTGTATATGACAGGCTACGGCAGGGACCCGTCCCTGTTTTACATTCAGGAATACAGCATTTTCAGATAGCATCTTCAGCACTCTCTCGCCACACCATGTCGCAAATATTAGGCAGGCTGTGTCGGCAACATTCAGACAGCGGCGCGCGAAACAAGGCGCAGGCGGTGTGCATGCGAAGGGGCTGGCGGACGTCTGTTGTGAATGCAGCGAGAGAGGGGAGCGTGGTGCTCCCCTCTCTCGTTTCTGTTGCTTCTATATGGTTGCCTGCTTTTATGCCAGCGACTCGATGTTCTTCTCGTTGAGATAGCTCTTGCCTTCGGGCGTGTAGAGTCCCTCGATGCGGTCGGCATAGGCTTTCTCGATTTTGCCGCGCACAATCTTCATGGTGCTGTTCATCATGCCGTTCTGCTCAGTGAATGCTTCGGGAAGCACGGCGAAGGTGCTGGGCAGCCAGCGGTCTGGGAAGAGCTCGGCCAGGTCGCCGCCTTTCTTGAAGCGTGCGATGTCGTCGTTGATGAGCTGCACGCCAGCTTTGCGGCCTTCTTCTGTAGTGAGGTCGAGTCCCTGCTTGCTGAGAGAGGCGCGGATGTTCTCCTTGTTGGGCACGAGGAGTGCGATGGTGTAGGGCGACTGGTTGTTGTAGAGGATGACCTGGTCAACTGTTGGCAGGTGCTCTACGAATGCCTCTTCGATGCCCTCGGGGCTGTATTTCTCGCCGTCGCTTGAGATGAGCAGGCTCTTGAAGCGTCCCTTGACGTAGAGGAGCTTCTCCTCTGACATGTAGCCGAGGTCGCCTGTGTAGAGCCATCCGTCGCGCACGGTGTCGGCTGTTGAGTCAGGATTTTTCCAGTAGCTCTTCATCACGTTTTCGCCGCGAACCACGATTTCTCCGAGTTCGCCCGTTGGCAGTTCCTTGCCGTCAGCATCGCAGATTTTGAGCTCGATAGGAGTGACGAGCTTGCCGCTTGAGCCGAAGCGGTAGAGGTCGGGACCGTTGGACGAGATGACAGGAGTGGCTTCCGACAGGCCGTAGCCCTGGAACATAGGCATGCCCACGCCAATGTAGAACTTCTGCAAATCCTTGTCGAGCAGGGCGCCGCCGCCGATGAAGAAGCGGATTTCGCCGCCGAAGCCGGCACGTACCTTTGAGAACACCACTTTGTCGAACAGCGCCACGAGCGGTTTCAGCAGCGCGCGCAGACCCTTGCTGTCGAGGTTGCTGTCGCCATAGTAGCACTGGTTGATGGCCATGCCCCAGCGGAAGAGGCGTTCGGTCATGGCGCCCTTCTTCTTGATGTTGCCCTCGATGTTCTTCTTGAAGGTCTTGGCCAGCGATGGCACGCTCAGGATGAAGTGCGGACGCACCTCCTTGATGTTGGTAGGAATGTTGCGCAGCGTCTCGGCGCCAGTGCGGCCCACCTGCACGGTAGCAGCGGCAGCGCCGGCTGCCATCATGATGTAGAAGCCTACCACATGGGCAAAGCAGTGGTCGAGCGGCAGGATGATGAGCGTGCGCCATGACTCGTTGATGTTCACGAGCGTGCGTGACTGCTCCACGTTGGAGGTGTAGTTGCGGTGGGTGAGCACAACGCCCTTAGGGTCGGCTGTGGTGCCGCTGGTGTAGGTGATGGTGGCGATGTCGTCGTTCTGCAGCGACTGTCCCACAGCGAGAAACTCTTCCATGGTGTGTGTCTTGAGCCACTCGTCGCCCATCTGCTGCACCTCGGCAAGCGCTATCTCGCGCTCTTCATATCTGTCTTGCGCGTCGAACACGATGATTTTCTCCACTGCGGGAAGCTTGTCCTTGATCAGGCGCACCTTCTTCAGCTGGTTGCCAGACACCATGATGTACTTCACGTCGCCATGCAGGAGGCGGAACATCAGGTCGTTGCTCTCCTCGAGCTTGATAGACAGAGGCACATTGGCAGCGCCGGCATAGAACATGGCCAGCTCGCCGATGACCCACATGTTGCGTCCCTCGCTGAGAAGCGCCATGTTATCTCCCTTCTTCACGCCGAGCGACTGGAGGCCTGCACCAAGCTGGTACACCTTCTCCTTCACTTCTGTATACGTTGTAGGCTCAAAGACCTTGCTTGTCTTCTCTAAAAGGAATGTGTTGTTCGGATACTTGCGTACCGATTCTTCGAACAAATCTACTAATGTCTTTTTCATAAAGTCGGTAAGTTTTGACGAGCTGGCGCATCTGCGCGCCCCCGGAGTTAATTAATCTGCTGCAAAAGTATGGTTTATTTGCAAAATGGCAAAAATATAGTTCAAAAAAGGCATAAAAAGATATAAATGGCGAAAAAATCTTACAATTTTGCCAAGTGGAACGAACGAAGAATTCTTTTTTCCTGCATGCACACCATGCTTGGAATAGTTGTACGCGATAATACAAATATATTTTTTATAAAACAGAAGAACATCGAAAAGGATTTGAACAATTTTATTCGTTCATATCTAAAATAAGAAAGGCACCAATGTGCGGTACTCTAATATACCTTCTGCACAAAGCTGCCTTCTTTTTCCATTGCAAATATAGAGATTATTCTCTAATCTTTCAAATATTTTGAAAATTTTTTATATTCTTCAAATGAAGAAAACCTGATTTCGCCTGGTTTATATAGAATAAATTGCGGCATTCCTATCATTGGAATATCATCTCCTTTTGAAAATTCAGGTTCGTAAACTTCGTAGCCATTCCAGTCAATTAAATAGGATGCTCCGTAAAATCCAGCCTCTTTTGCGTATTGTACGACTTTGTTTGGAACTCTTTTTCCCATTGCCTGAATAATTCTACAAGTTGAACATCTGATGCTTCTGCGATGCTGTCAAGTGTCTTGATTGAACAGCTGTCACGGGATAATGTTTGTGACAGTGAAGCGACCAGAATACCTATTCGTGAAGAGGGGCAATTTTTATCTCTCTAAAGGCCGATATTTGCCCCCATTGTCTAACACATAATTGAGCATTTCCTGAAATACTTCCTGTATGTAATCCCTGCGGGAGATGTATCCTCCATCGCTGAATTTTTCAATGAGATGGTTGCGCACCTCGCCGGTAGGGATTCCTATTCGTTTCGCCATGATGGGAAGCTCGTATGGGTCAATGACAAAAACGACGTTGGTTAATTCGTTCTCGTCAATGCTGAAATAGTCTTCATCTCCATTGTAATGGTCTTCCAGGCATAAGGCTAATTCGCCCCTGATTGTTTCTCCGATAGTGATGCTCGACATGATGGGAGCATCATCGTCAGAGGATATGATTAATTCTTCGTTATATATCATATAATTATAATTTTGTATGCAATATTCGCAAAAAAAAACGAAACATACAAGCGATTGGGAAAAAATGACATGTCAAACCCGCTGGCGGCATTAAATATGTGCTGATTTAATTCCGACAGCGGGGTAGAAAGGGTTCTGCAGCATCCATTTACTTCAGAATACTGTCTTCAAGAAGAAAAAATAAGCGTTTTTTCTTTTTCATGCGCGTTCCTTTGTGAAACATCCATCCTTTTTTCCTAACTTTGTCATGATATATAATGAATATTCATGAAGCAGACACTTACCAGAAACCACGTTGGGTGGATTGACTTGCTACGCGTCATTGCCTGTTTTATGGTGGTAGCGTCGCATTGCAGTGACCCGTTCTTATTTACTTCCGAACGTTCTGATTTTGTAGGCGGCTGGATGATTGGCAGTATTGCCAGATGTTCGGTTCCTCTATTTGTCATGATGTCGGGCGCTTTACTCCTGCCCACCTCTTTGGGACTGACATCGTTTTATGCTAAACGCATCAAGCGTCTGGCTATCCCGCTGGTGTTCTGGTCGATGGCACTTCCTTTCCTGTTCTATCTTTACATCCGCCTTGCTGGAGGCACATCGTTCCCTTTCATTGATTCGTCCACATACACTTTTGACGCTGCATGCCGAAAGTCGTTCACCTTCTTTCTGAACTTTAATTACGACACCACTCCATTGTGGTATCTTTATATGCTGATTGGCCTTTATTTCATCATCCCGATTCTTAGCGCGTGGATAAAGAATGCTTCGCGTAAAGAGGTAAGAAACGTGCTGATACTGTGGGGTGCAACGCTGTTTTTGCCATATGTCGAATTGGCGGCAAAAGAGCTGGGATTCACTGGCTATCCAGGCAATTCGCTGCTCTTCGGCATGTGCGACTGGAACATTTACGGAAGTTTCTATTACATATCGGGATTTGTCGGCTACCTGCTTCTGGGCTATTACTGGAGAGCGTATCCGCCCCAGTGGAACTGGAACAAGACGCTATGCGTCTGCATTCCGGCATTCCTGCTCGGAGCTGTCATCACGTTCTTCTCGCTTGACTTGCTCAAAGTCCATTTGCCCGGCCAGATCTCTTTTGCATGGCACTTTGCTATTGTGCATGTCTTTCTCCTCACTTTCCCGATTTACATCATTGTGCAGAAAATCAGCATCAAGCCCTCGGAAACACTCTCTAAAGTAGCATCGGCCACCTTGGGTATCTATCTGTGCCACTTCATTTTCATCCATATCGGATATGACGTGTTTCTCCAGATGCTCCCTGCCGGTACGCCGGCAGCCATCCGTGTCCTCGTCAACAGCATGGCGAGCTTTGTGGTATGCTATGCCTTCGTAAGCATGCTGCAACGGTTCAAATTCACAAGGCGGTTAGTAGACTGAAACAAGATGCTTGTCCTCCCATAAGGAGGATTGACAGGCTTGACCCTTTCCTCTCTCCATGAAAAGCTGCTGGGGTGCAACGCTGTTTTTGCCATATGTCGAATTGGCAGCTGATGTTGCGTCTGGCTCGTTGTAGCTTGGTCAATCTGGCCGCTCCAATGGTTTTCTGCCTGAGGGCTGCCATGTCGGTGTTCAGCATAGAGTGGGGCGACGGCGTGTGGAGGGGCTGGTTATGCCAGCCTAGGTGGCGATATTGCCGTCAGGGGAGATGCATCTGCGCCGTCGTGTCATTTATCGCAAAAAAAATCTTCTGTTTTTCACTCAATTTCAGATATTTTATGTACTTTTGTACCCATTTTATGATTCTTCTGCTGAATGGGCAATGAATTATAATTGTAAAAGTTAGAAAGAATGGCGCCTTTGCAATAGCACTTTCGTGGGGCTGATGGCTGATTTTCTTTCCGCAAGGTGGATGGAATGGGCGCTTGGGGTCGTTATGCTCTGCATTTCGGCCGTAGTAGTTTTTTGTTGCAAAGCGGATTCTGCCTTGGCCAGAATTGAGCGTTGCAAAAATTCTGTGTTAATGATGACAGGTTTGAGAAAACACATGCAATACATCGTCGTGCTTCTGCTTGCGCTGGTTCTTGCCGGCTGTGGCGGCGGGGGCATGATTTCTTCTGTCGATGACCTGAACGGCTCGCACATAGCGGTTCTTGACAAGTCGGTGGTTGATGAAGATTTGAAGAAAATCATCCCTGACTCTGAGGTCGTCCACTTCAAGTCGGCTTCGGAGTTTCTGCTGGCGCTGGCAATGGGGAAGTGTGAGGCTGGCGTGGTGGAGAAGGAAGAGGGGGAGTATTTCTTGAGCAAGAACCCTGAGTATGCGCTGCTGCCCTATCCGGAGTCGGACGATGCCAAGACTGTGATTATCGTCCACACCCGTCTGCTTCCCGGCAGAAGCCAGCCAGCCTCTGGGGACAACTTTCTTGACAGCTCGATACGCCGCATCAACCACAGCCTCATTTCTGACGGCTACTGGAAGCTCATCCTGAGGGGCTTTGCCGCAACGCTCTCTATCTTCCTGCTGGGAATTCTGATGGCCTCTCTCCTGACGGTCCTGATGCTTGGCATGAACAGCCACAAGTATCTGAAGTATGTTTCCATGCCGGTGAACTATTTCATCAAGACCATTCATGACGTTCCGTCTATCGTGCTGATTTTCTTCTTCTACTATGTTGTCTTTGCCTCCACGCACATCAGCGGAATCATTGTCTGCGCGCTTTCTCTCGGCGTGTACACCTCTGGCTCGTTCATCAAGGTATTCACAGTGCATCTCAATCAGATAGACAAGAACCAGCATGCGGCGGCAGAGATGCTCGGCCTTACGGGATGGAAGAAATACAGGTATGTGATTCTTCCGCAGGCAGTCAAGCCCATGCTTCCTCTTCTGGCAGCCGAATCGAAGGTGCTGCTCAGGGCGACTACATACGCGGGCTACATCTCCGAGCTCGACCTGGTGAAGGTGACGGAGATTATCAGGAACCAGACCTACGATGTGCTTGTTCCGCTGCTTCTGGTGTCGGTTATCTTCCTCGTCCTGTCCTATCTCATTGTTGAAGGTCTGTCGGCCATCTATAACAAAGCATTCAAGTATGATTAGAATAAGCCACCTGATTAAATCATACGGCACTGACAGGGCCATCGACGACGTGTCCCTGAATATCGGCCGGAATGAGGTTGTGTCCATCATCGGATACTCCGGCTCCGGCAAGTCCACCCTGATGAAGTGCATTGCCGGGCTGGAACCGTATGACTCCGGCTCTATCGTGACGGGCGCCACCCCGAAGCGCAGCTATCCAGGCATCGGAATGGTCTTCAGCGGAAGCAACCTCTTCCCTCACATGACCGTCCTCCAGAATCTCATGCTTGCGCCGATGAAGGTGCTTGGCATGTCGAGGAAGCAGGCTGAGGAGGAGGCCATGCAGATTCTGGAGAAAGTCGGAATCTGGTCGGCCAGGGATGCGTATCCCGATGCCTTGTCAAGCGGGCAGCGCCAGCGTTCAGCCATTGCCCGCAGCCTTGTGATGAAGCCGGAGATACTGCTTCTGGACGAGCCCACATCGTCTCTGGACCCTGTATCGGCTGCCGAAGTGTACAATGTGCTTTCCTCGCTCAAGAACCAGAGCATGACCATCGTGGTTGTGACGAACAACATCGACTTTGCAAGAGCGATAAGCGACCGCATCATCTTCATGTCGGGCGGACGAATCTGCGAGCAGGGGACACCGTCAGAGCTGATAGACAGCCCGAAGTCGCGGCAGACAAGAATGTTTGTCAACCACTGTGTGAACATGGTCTATGAGATACGTTCTGAGAAGTATGACCATCCTGAGCTGAATGCGCGGATAGAGGTCTTCTGCATGAGATACAGGCTCTCCTCTTCCGACACCTACTCGCTTCAGCTTGCTGTAGAGGAGCTGCTCAATCTGATTCCTCTAAGTGGCGGAGCCCATCTTGTCATCACGAAGTCTCAAGACTGCCTGGAGCTGGAGGCGGTACTTGCTCAGGGCGAACAGCCCTATCTTTCTCCCGACCGCATCAGCGACGAGCTCAGCTTCAGCATTCTCGAGGGGCTTTGCGAGAGCATCAGTGAAGAAGTCAATGCGAAGAATGAGACGGTCATCAGACTGAAAATAAGACAGAATACAATTTAACTATATCTATCAATATGAAAGTAACTATTACACAGACAGATAACGTAGTGCTGGCAGCCCTCGAAGGCCGCCTCGACACCGTTACATCATCAGAGTTCGAAAAGCAGCTTGCACCGTTTTACTCGCTTCAGGGAGTAGAGCTGACTCTGGATTGTACAGACATGGAATACATCAGCAGCGCTGGCCTTCGCGTGGTTCTGATAGCCCATAAAAGCATCACAGCCAAGGGCGGACGCTTCATCGTCCGTAATCTCAGCAAGGAGGTCCGTTCCGTGTTTGACATGACAGGATTCTCGCGCATTCTGATTATCAAGTAATTGGGGGACAGCCTATAGAAGGCAATTCAGCATCGCGTGCGCTGAATGTTGTGCGGATGAGAAGTCTCGCTGTGTTCCTTGACTTCTCTGAGTCCGAGCCCCAGATAATCTTTGTTATTCATCCTGTAATTTATGAAAAAGATTCTATCTCTGCTGTGCTTCCTGCTCATGTCCCTTCTCTCCGGATATGCGCAGAAGATAACCTTTACTCCTCAATGGACTCCACAAAGCCAGTTTGCTGGATATTATGCCGCCCTTGAGAATGGATACTATGCCGAGGCGGGCCTGGATGTGTCTATCGTGCATCCGACCAGTTCGTACAGTTCTCTCAACATGCTGAAGGACGGCGCTTCTGACATCATCACCTGCGAACTGATACAGGCCATGGCGACAACTGGCAAGGGCGTGAGGCTGGTCAATCTCTTGCAGACGACGCAGCATTCCACTCTGGTAATCATATCGCACCTCAAGAACATACGCAAGATGTCCGACCTTGCCGGATGCAAGGTGGGAACCTGGAAAGTGGGCTTCAGCGAGATTCCCCACATGATAGACAGAGAGCAGCAGCTGGGCATCGAATGGGTGAAGTTCATCAATCCGCTGAATCTGTACATCTCTGGCGCCATCGATGCCACTTTGGGCAAGAGCTACAATGAGCAGATACTCTTTTCCATGTCAGGCGTGGTTCCCCAGAGTGTTCTGCGATTCTCTGAGCAGGGCTTTGACTATCCCGAAGACGGAGTGTATGTGAGCGAGGCGTTTTTCAAGAAGAATCCCCAGGCGTGCCGCAAGTTCGCCGAAGCTTCGCGCAAGGGATGGGAGTGGGTCAGAAACAACCGCAAGGAGGCGCTTGATATGGTCATGAAGTATGTGAAGGAGGCCAATGTGCCGACCAACATATACAATCAGAAATGGATGCTTGAGACCATACTGGAGGTTCAGGAAGACGTGAAGGGCGGAAAGCCTTCGTACAGCCTGAGCGCCGAGACATTCAGCCAGATTAACGAGACGATGCTGAAGTACGGCTACATCTCGGAGCCTGTCGAATATAAAAGATTTACAGGAGGTGGCCAATGAAAAAAAACAAGATAAAGCTCAACAAGTCAGTCTCTGGCCGCCTCATGCTCAGAGTGCTTATCGTTTCTGCCATCATCTTTTCGCTGGCGTTTGCCATCTTCTTGAGGATAGCCGCCAACAAGATGCAGGAAGAGACGGCTCGCCATGCGCATAGCGAGCTGTCCAGCACCATCCACCAGATAGATGCCATACTGCATGCTGTAGAGATTGCGGTGGAGAACACTGCATGGATTGTGCCCCATCGCTTAGAGTCTCCCGAGTTCATGTATAACATCACGGAGCGCCTGCTTCAGAACAACGACTTCATCTACGGCTGTGCTGTTGCATTCGAGCCTGGCTACTTCAGCGCGGACATCCATTACTTTTCGCCTTACTCCTACAGAGACAGCAGCGGAGAAATCAAGTCCATGCAATTGGGAAGCGACACCTATGACTACCATTACATGGACTGGTATCAGATACCCAAGCTGCTGAACAAGCCCTATTGGAGCGAGCCTTACTATGATGATGGGGGAGGAGAGATGATGATGACCACCTACTCGAAGCCGCTGTATGACGCCGACGGCAAGCTCTATGCCGTCATCACGGCCGACCTCTCTCTCGAGTGGCTGACCAATCTGGTTGGCGAGATCAAGGCCTTTGACAACTCCTACAACCTGATGGTGAGCCGTAACGCTTCGTTCATTGTGCATCCCGACCATGACCTGATTCTCAACGAAACAATCTTTTCATCCACTTATGGTGATGACGACGAGTCGCTGAAGAAGATGCAGGACGACATGATGCACTGTAGGGCTGGCGAAGTGCTCAGGACTAAAGGAGACGAGAAGTTCTTCATTTTCTACTCTCCGGTGGAGACCACGCAGTGGACTGTTGCCATTGTCTGCCCAAGAGGCGAGCTCTACAAGGACGTGAAGACGCTGAGCACCATGCTGATTGTCTTGGGCATCATTACGCTCCTGCTGCTGATTGTCATGATTTACAATGGCATACGAAAGGTCGTCGCACCCATTGAGAAGTTCTCCAGCGTGGCCAAGAAGATTGCCAATGGAGACTTCACCGCAGAACTGCCGCAGATCCATTCGCAGGACGAGCTCAAGGAACTCCAAGCCTCTTTCGAGTATCTGCAGCATTCGCTTGTGAAGTATATCGACGAGCTGAAATCGACCACTGCCAATAAGGAAAGGATTGAGAGCGAGCTCCGCATTGCCCGCGGCATCCAGATGGGAATGATTCCCAAGTCCTTCCCGGCCTTTCCTGAACGTGAGGACATCGAGCTTGCCGCAAGGCTTGTTCCAGCCAAGGAGGTGGGAGGAGACCTCTATGACTTCTTCATCGAGAATGACAAGTTCTACTTCATTATAGGTGATGTGTCAGGCAAAGGTATCCCCGCTTCTCTGGTCATGGCTGTGACATGCCGCCTGTTCAGGTCTGTGTCGTCGCATTTTGACAGGCCTGAAGAGATTATCGCTTCCCTCAACAACTCTCTCTCCGACGGCAACGAGTTCAACATGTTCTGCACGGCCTTCCTCGGCATACTCGACTTGAAGACTGGGCACCTGGATTATTGCAATGCCGGACACAATGCCCCTCTGATGATTGACAGCAAAGGCAACGTGTCTGCGGTGGATGTGGTTCCGAACCTTCCTCTGGGCCTGTTTGGAGGATTCCCCTACGAAGGCCAGGAGACGAAGCTGGACAGGCAGATGATGCTGTATATGTTTACCGATGGCGTGACCGAGGCGGAAAACAATGCTAAGAAACTTTTGGGCGATGAGCGGCTCTCTGCCTTGCTGAAGTTCAGCGCATCTCTGACGCCCGACGAAATCATTGATGAGACATTTGCTTTGGTTGACCGCCATGCCGACGGGGCTGAACAGAGCGATGATATCACGGTCATGTGTTTTAAATACTGTTAGTTAATATGGAAAAGTCTATTGTTCTGGCAAACGAAATCTCAGAAGTCAGCAAGCTGAATGATTTTATCGAAGAGATAGGCCGCGAGTTCGCCATTGCGCCTGATGTGCTGTTCAACCTCAATCTCGTGCTTGAAGAGGCCGTTGTCAATGTCATCAATTACGCTTATCCGAAGGAGGAGCACGAATTCATCTACCTTTCTGCCAGCATGCATGAGGGTTCCATCGTGCTTGTTCTCACAGACACCGGCAAGGCGTTCGATCCGACTGCGGCGCCCGAAGCCGACATCACCCTGTCGGCCGACGAGCGGCAGATTGGCGGGCTCGGCATCTTCCTCATTCGCCAAATCATGAACGAGGTGAAGTATGAGCGCATCGATGGCAAGAACATCCTTACGCTGGAAAAGAAACTGTAGCCTTCTGCCTGTCATGACAGCAAGTGCCAGAACTGTTTCTGCTGCCAGTTCGTCATGTAATGTAACGATGCAATAAGATTTAATAATCGTCAAATAAACAAATAGTTATAAAAATATAAATAAGTAATATGCTATTAGGATTGAGTTTAGCGGCGTGGTTTGTCGTTTTTGTAGTTGTGCTGGTATTCGTCTTGCAGATTTGCACGAAATTGCCTTCCGACCTCGTCTTTCTTGGTGGAATGGCACTGCTGCTGGTCAGCGGAGTCATTCCGGCAAATTCGGTGTTGGAAAGTTTCTCATCTTCCACCGTAGTGCTCATCGGAGTTTTGTTTGTAGTAATCTGCGGACTGGTCCATACAGGTTTCCTGCAATGGGTCGTGCGCTATTGCTTAGGTTCTCCCAAGACCTATAATAAAGCCATTGTCCGCCTGATGCTGCCGGTAGCCGCCCTCAGTTCGTTCCTGAACAATACGGCCGTAGTGGCATTGTTTACGGGCGTGGTCCGCCTTTGGGCCAAGAAGTTGGGCATTGCTCCCTCCAAATTGCTGATTCCCCTGAGTTACGCTTCGGGCATGGGCGGCATCTGCACCCTTATCGGAACGCCTCCCAACCTGCTCATCTCTGGTTTCTACACCAAGGAGACAGGCATTGCCCTGAACATCTTCACGCCCACGCTGGTAGGTATTTTCTGCCTGGCGGTTGGAGTGCTGTCGGTCATCGCGTTGAGTCGCCTGATTCCGGTGCGCAAGTCGCCTGAGGACGCTTTGCAGGGCACGGGAAACTATACGGTCGAGCTGATGGTGCCTACCATGTCTGACCTGGTTGGCAAGACGGTGAAGGAAGCCGGTCTGCATCAAGTCAGTGGAGGTCGTCTGATAGAAATCATCCGCATGGACCGCGAAGTGATTACGGCTGTAGATGACGAAGAGTTCATCTTCGGCGGCGACCGGCTGATATTCTCGGGCGATGTGGAGAAAGTCCTTGCCTTGCGCGACAAGCATCAGTTGGTGAACGCTACCCACCACATCTTCTCTCTGGACGAAGTGGAGCAGAACCGCAAGCTCCGTCTGGTCACTGTGGGCTTCAGGAGCTCATTGATTGGCAAGCGCATGTGCGACGCCTCTTTTGAGGAGGACAATAACCTGGTGCTGGTGGCCATTGCCCGCGAAGGCGGGGTGGTGAAGGGAAGCCCTCGCGAGATGGAACTGAAAGCAGGCGACACTCTGCTGATGGAATGCCCCTTGCGCTTCAACATGAACAGCCAGTCGAAATACGACTTGATGGAGATGGCTTCAGAAACGCTCTACAAGCCAGACATGCGCACGCTCTACTCCTCGCTCATCATGATTGCCATGATTGCAGTCTCTTCTTTAGGCTATCTCACCCTGCTGCAAGCCGCTTTCGTGGCCGCTTTTGCCATGATAGCCTGCCGCTTCTGCACCATCGGGCAAGCGCGTGAAAGCATTGACTGGCGCCTGCTCATGATTTTTGCCGGCAGCATCAGCCTGGGAACAGCCATTCAGGATACAGGCATTGCCGAATGGATATCGCAAGGCATCCTGGTGCTCTGCGACGGCAGTCCCTTCATCGCTCTGGCTGGAATATGCCTCGTCAGCACATTCATCACCGAATTCACCAGCAATACTGCCACTGCCGCCATATTCTTCCCGATAGCCTATCAGACTGCCGTCAGCATGGATGCCAATCCGCTCACATTCTGCGTGGCATTGATGGTGGCAGTTTCATCCAGCTTTGCCACTCCCATCGGTTCTCCTACCCACATGATTGTGTATGGTCCGGGCGGCTACCGCTTTTCAGACTTTGCACGCATCGGAATCCCCATGAATTTTATCATCTGGATAGCAAACCTGTTCATCACCATGCTGCTTTTCCCGCTGTAGGAACGGCTTCCGCATCCGATGGATATAGACAAACAGCCACCTGTGTATCAGTCGATGGACAGCCTGATACACAGGTGGTTCTGTATCATCTCCGTCTCTCTACGCGAAGATGCCGCACCTTTCCTCTGCCATTTTCCTTGCAGCCTCGCTAATAGAACGAAAGGGCAGGGATGATTCAAAAGCCGGAAGGGAAGAATTGGGGAAATGAAGTCTTGCGCTACGTGCACACGTGCTCGTAATATAAAAAAACACCGTGTCGGAAATATATCGAACACGGTGTTTATAATATGAGGCAAGCGGTGAAGCCGTAGGGAGGCAGGAGAGAGAGAATAAAAATGGGTTATAGCGGAGCGGGCCGGCTGATGTCGGCGATGTGCTCGATGACTTCCCGCTCGGTGGGCTGATGGTCTTCAATGTAGATAATCATGTCGTCGAGGGCTTCGCGCGACTGTCCGAGCAGCGCAATGGCGGTGTGGATGCAGCCGATGCTGTAGCCTGCGTTTTCCATCAGGGCGTAGAGGGCTTGCTGTTTAGGTGTCATTCTCGTCTAGATGGTTATTCTATGTTCTGCAACTTGCTGGTGGTCAGCACGCCTGCGGAGAGTGCCGGGAGAGAGAGGAGCACATCGTTGCCTTCGGTCTTCGGGGTGGCTGTCTGGAGGGCAACGGCATTCTTGTTTTCCATGCTGTTGGCCACGGTGAGCGAGCCCGGAGCGTAGTACTCGAAGGCGGTGCCTTTCACGCCAGTCCAGTCGCCTTTGACGCGCAGGGTGGCTGGCTTGTCGGTAGGGTTCACCACTTTCACGATGACGTCGGCGCCATTCTCCGACAGGGTGGTGCTCACGCTGATGTCGCCTGTCTCGCCGCTGTAGGCAAGGCGATACTTGGAGAAGTGGTTGTACCAGAGTTCTGTGACCTGGCAGTTGGGTGCCTTGAAGAGGTCCTTGTAGTCGAAGTTGATGAAGGCGTTGTTCCAGTCGGGCGCGTCGGTGCGGCGTATGAAGAGGGCTGCTGCACCCATGGCTACGACGTCGCGTGCCTCGCATGTGTTGAGGAATCCGCCTGCAAAGAGTCCTGTGCGCCAGTCGATGCTGTTGAGGTTCCACTCTGAGATGAAGAGCTTGATGTTTGGATTGGGGCTTTCGGCTATGGTCTTGGCATAGCGGTCATACTGCTGTCCCAGGCGGATAGGTCCGCTGGCATAGCCGCCCTGCTGCTCGTAGTGGTGCAGGCTCAGGTAGTCGAAGTAGTTGCCGCTGCGCTTGATGAACGCTTCGTCTTCGGGGAATCCGCCGCAGGCGATAATCTTGATGGATGGGTCGATTTTGCGCATGGCGGTGCTGAAGTCGCGCACGCATTTCTCATAGCGGTCGATGCCCATCTCCCACATCTCGTTGTCGATTTCCCAGTATTTCACGTTGTAGGGTTCTGGATGTCCGTTGGCAGCACGCTTTGCGCCCCACTCGTCGGTGGCAGGGGCATTGCAGTAGCGCAGCCAGTTGAGCGCATTCTGGAGGATGCTTTCATACTCTTCGGCAGGGCGTTCAAACCTGACGCTCACCACGATGACGGGTTCGGAATTGACTTCGCGGCAGAACTTGATGAACTCGTCGGTGCCGAAGCAGTTCTGGTCGTAGTCCATCCACATCCAGTGCGCCCAGCGCTCGCGGTTCTCCTGTGGGCCGATGCCCCAGCGCCAGTCGTACTGGGCAACATATCCGCCGCCTGGCCAGCGCAGGCAGGTGGGGTGCAGCTCCTTGACAGCCTGGAGAATGTCGGGACGGAATCCCCCCAGGTTGATGCCGGTCTGGGTGCTCATGGTGGCCATGTCGATTTGCACCGTGCCGTTCTTCACGACAATGGCGAAATCGCCGTCGCAGCTGGCCTGTGGCTCAAGCGTAAAGGCGTATTTCTGCCACTCTTTGCCTACTTTGCCCAGTGACTGGCGTGCCACGAACTCGCCGTTCGTGTTGCGCAGCCCGACAATGAGCTCGCCCTTGCCCTTGGCATAGATGGAACCAACGTATTTTTCGCCTGATATGATGTTCTGCGGGCCCTGGAAGATGCCTGCCTCGGCTTTCTTGGCTGTGATTTCCTGCGAATAGCGCATGTTGATGGCGTCGTCCTTGATGAGACGGTACTTGCCGCCATTGCCGAATGCGGTCCACTGCTGCGCTACAGGCGGAATCTGCACGTCGCCGGGAGTGCCTTCAAACAGCACGGTTCCGTCGGTGGCGGTCAGCTTGATGTCGCGGTAGGTTGCTTCGGTATAGTTGACCCAGAAGGTCACGAAATTGCGGCTGGCCTGTTCGAGTCCTTCGTAGCTGACCACTTCCTTGCCGTCCCAGAAGACGGTGGCCTTGCTGCCTCGGCTCTCGATGCGCAGCTTGTGCCATTGCTGCTCTTCGTTCACCTGTGCCTTGCTGGCTGGTGTGGATGCCAGTGGCGTGAGCGTGTTCATGCGGCGGCCTGGACGTCCGCCAGCGCCTTGCGACTGGCGCACCTGCATGTCGCAGATGGAGAAATTGGCAGTGGAGTTCTGCTGCTGAAGTGCAGCGCGTGCGGCAGCCTCGTTGGCAGCGTCAATCTGCGACTGTGTCTGTGCTGGCGTGAAGGTGCGTCCCTCATAGTAGGGGTCGTGGATGCGGACATAGTAGGGCGAGCCGTCGGCCTTGTTGCGGAAGGCGAAGCGGATGTCCATCAGACCGCCGCTCCATGCACGGCGTGCCAGCTTGTATGAACGCCAGTTGACGTCCATGGTCAGGTCGAAGTCACAGGTTTCAATGCTGTCAATCTTGAGCGGCTGCTCGTATCGGGTAGGTGAGTGGAGCACCATGTCATCGTCCATGTACCAGCCGTCGAAGTAGCCGTCGCGCGGATGAATGCCGGGGTACTGCTCTGGTTCGAACGAGCGTTCCTGTATGAGTTCCTGCCACACGCCGTTGTTGGCACTGAAGTAGATGTGCTCGAAGAGCTGTCCGTAGAGCATCTCGTCGATAGTGCCAGAGGGCTGCTTGCTCTCCACGGTGATGGCATACTCGTCTTGTGCGCTGGCAACAGTTCCGATGGCCAGAAGGGCTAACAATAGGCTCTTTTTCATGTTCTTTCTGAGTTTTTTTAGGTCAGTGTTTGTATTTCATAGGGAAGGTAACCGTGACATGGCGTGTGTTGCTGCTTCACTCGGTGTAGTGCATGATGCCGCCGCTGAGCTGTCGGAGCGAGATTTCGCAGAGCTTGGTGCTGTATTCGGCTGCCAGGATGCGCTCTTCGGCATCGAGGAGTGAGAGCTGCGCCTCGCGCATCTCGATACCAGAGAGGTCGCCGAGCATGTAGCGCTCGTGGGCGATGTAGTGGTTCTCCTGTGCGGTGATGAGGTTTTCGCGCTCAAGGTTGAGGAGTCGCCGGTTGTTATTGTAGGCTTGCCAGAGGTCGGCCAGGTCGGCGCGCAAGGCCTGTTCGAGCTGGAGGCGGGCAAGGTCAGCGTTCTCGATGTCGAGCTTGGCATTGAGCCGCTGGCGTCGGCGGTCGCCGTCGAAGAGTGTCATGCCGATGCGCACGCCGGCTTCGGGTCCCCAGCTGTCGCGTGTCTTCGTGGCTCCAGCACCCATGATGCTGTGCTGGTAGGAGTAGCCCGCGTTGAGCTTGACATAGGGGTAGTCGCGGCTCATGGTGCGGCGGTAGTCAAGTTCGGCCAGGGTGATGTCCTGCTGTGCCGAGAGAAGGCTGGCGTTGGTGCGCATGGTGGCCTCGAGGAGTGTGTCGAAGACGAGGTCGTCGCTGACCTGTATGGAGGTGTCGCTGACGGTGAGACGGGTGTTCATGTCTTTGACGGCCATGAGGTCGTAGAGCCTGATGCGCGATGTGGCGAGGATTTCAAGCTGCTTGAGGCTCTGCGCGCTGTCGGCGTTGAAATCGACTTGCGCCTGCTGCAGGTCGAGTCGCGATGCTGAACCGATGGTGTAGCGTTCGAGCACGATGCGCAGACGCTCTTTGGAGAGCCGCACGGCATGGTTGAGATTGCGCATGCGGATGCGCTGCTGCACATAATTATAGTATTCGGCCGTGAGGTCTGCCACATAGTCCTCGATGGCGATGCGTGTCTGTGTCGCGCTCTGCCGCTTGAGTTCCTGCAGGCGTCGGTAGTTGGCCTGCACGTTGAATCCGTCGAAGAGTGTCCACTCGGCGTTGATGCCTGCTGTGAGGCTGTGGTCGAGCGTATTTCGGCTGGAGGTGACGGCACCTCCTTCGCGTGCCTTGCTGTCGCTGCTGTTGAGCGAGCCGTTGTAGCCCGCTGTAGCGCTGATGGTGGGCAGCTGCCCTGCATTGGCGCGTGTGGCGTCGTTGGCTGCCTTCTGCTCGCGGTTGCGCACAATCTTGAGCTGGTAGTTGTTTTCCAGTCCCGTGGCAATGAGCTCTGGCAGTGTGATTTGCGCTGCTGCCGTGGTGGCGAGTGTGAGCAGGGCAGTGGCTGCTATGTGTTTAAGCTTGTTCATTTTTTCTGCTTTTCTTGCTTTTTCTGCTGTTTCTGGATGTAGGATGTGGAGACGAAAGAGTAGATGGCTGGCACGATGTACATGGTGAGCAGGGTGGAGATAATCATACCTCCGACAACGGCTGTTCCCATGGCGATTCGTCCGTTACATCCCTCTCCGCTGGCGAACATGAGCGGCAGGAGTCCGAGGATGGTGGACACGCTGGTCATGAGGATAGGTCGGAGTCGCTGTATGGAGGCGAGCTGTATGGCTTTCATCTTGTCTTCGCCGGCCTTTTGCCGCTGGTTGGCGAACTCGACGATGAGGATACCGTTCTTGGCAACGAGTCCGATGAGCATGATGATACCAATCTGGCTGAAGATGTTCATGGTCTGTCCGCCGGCAAGCATGAAGATGAGTGCTCCTGCCACGGCGAGCGGCACGGTGAGCATGATGACGAATGGGTCCTTGAAGCTCTCGAACTGTGCTGCCAGGATGAGGTAGATGAGCACGAGGGCGAGGATGAAGGCGAATATGAGGCTGTCTGAGCTTTCGCGGAACTCTTTCGCCTCGCCTGAGAGTGCGGTGCGGAAGGTGTCGTCGAGCACGTCGGCCGCGATGCGGTCCATCTCGTCGATACCGTCGCCAATGGTCTTGCCTTCAGCGAGTCCTGCCGATATGGTGGCAGAAACGAAGCGGTTGTAGCGATAGAGCTTTGGCGGCGCGATGCTCTCGACGAGGTCGACGAGGTTTTCCATCTGCACCATCTGCCCGTCGCCCGAACGCATATAGATGGCCTTCAGGTTAGAGGGGTCGTTGCGCTGCTGGCGGTTGATTTCGCCCACAATCTCATACTGCTTTCCGTTCATGTAGAGGTAGCCCATGCGCTGTCCGCTGAGTCCGTACTGGAGGGTCTGCGCGATGTCGCGTGTGCTGACGCCCATCATGTTGGCTTTCTCGCGGTTGACGCTCAGGCGCACTTCGGGCTTGGAGAACTTCAGGTCAACGTCGGCCATCTGGAAGACAGGGCTGTCGTACACCCTTGCCAGGAAGGTGGGCAGCACCTCTTGCAGCTTTTCGATGTTGGTGGCCTGCAGCACATACTGCACAGGCATGCCGCCGCGGCGTCCGCCGAAGGTGCTCTGCTGCTGCACGAAGGAGCGTGCGTCGGTCTTGGTGCGCACGGCCTTGGAGAGCTTCTCAGCCACGTCCATCTGCGAGTAGTCGCGGTCTTTCAGGTCTTTGAGCGTGATTTGTATGTTACCGGAACCTGACGAAACGCGTGCGGTGATGAACTCTGCATCGGGCATGAGCGAGTCAACCAGGCTGTTGATGTCTTCGGTGTAGTCGCGCATATATTCGTAGGTCACGCCTTCAGGGCCTGTGGTGCGCACGGTGATGCTGGAACGGTCTTCCAGCGGCGCCATCTCGGCTGGCACATTGACCCACATGATGCCGCATCCGGCCAGGGCTACCACCATGATGATGACAGCAATGAAGCGGCGGCGCAGGAAGGCGGAGAGGCTGCGGGCATAGAGGTTGTTCATGCCTTCGAAGAATGGCTCCGTCTTGCGGTAGAACCAGTTCTTCTCCTTGCGGCGCACCAGCAGCTTCGTGGCCAGCATCGGTGTGAAGGTGAGGGCAGCGAATGAGGAGATGATGACGGATCCTGCCACCACGAAGCTGAACTCGCGGAAGAGGCGTCCTGTCGTGCCTTCCATGAACACGATAGGGAAGAACACGGCTACCAGCGTGACGGTGGTGGAGATGACGGCGAAGAAGATTTCCTTCGCTCCCTCGATACCGGCCTCGAACGGTCGCATTCCTCGCTCGATTCGTATGTAGATGTTTTCCGTCATCACGATGGCGTCGTCCACCACAAGTCCCACCGACAGCACGATGGCGAGCATCGAGAGCACGTTGATGGAGAAGCCGCACAGGAACATGACGAAGAAGGCTCCGATGAGCGACACCGGAATCACGATGCAGGGGATGAGTGTCACGCGCCAGTCGCGCAGGAAGAGGAAGATGATGATGATAACGAGCACAAAGGCTTCATACACAGTGGATTCTACTTCGGCAATAGAGGCGCGGATGAAGCGTGTGTTGTCGAATCCGTAGTCGAAATGCACGTCTTCGGGCAGGTCTTTCTTCATCTGCTCCATGCGCTGGTGTACGGCATCGGCAATCTCGATGTGGTTGGCACCCGGCTGCGGAATGACTACTACACCCACCATGGGCACGCCGTTCATCTTCATGTAGCTCTTGATGTCGCGTGGCGAGAGTTCGGCGCGTCCTATGTCGGAGAATCGCACGATGCGTCCTTCCTGCTCCTTGATGACGAGGTTGTTAAACTCTTCGGTCGTGTGCATCTGTCCCATCGTGCGGATGGAGAGCTCGGTGGTGTTTCCTTCGATAGAGCCTGAAGGAAGCTCCACGTTCTCGCGGTCGAGGGCACTCTTCACGTCCATTGGCGTGATGCCGTAGCCCGACATCTTGACAGGGTCGAGCCAGAGTCGCATGCAGTATTTCTTTTCACCCCAGATCATGACGCTCGACACGTCCATGATGGTCTGCAGCTGCTCTTTCACCGTCAGGTCGGCAATCTCGCTCAGCTCCAGCAGCGAGCGCTTGTCGCTCTGCAATGCCACCATCAGGATAGGCATGGCGTCGGCATCGGCTTTCGACACGGTTGGAGGGTCGCAGTCGCGAGGCAGCAGACGCTGAGCACGCGACACCTTGTCGCGCACGTCGTTTGCCGCTGTCTCAAGGTCAACTGACAGCTCAAACTCGACGGTGATACGGCTGCTTCCCTGCGAGCTCACACTCGTCAGCGAGCGGATGCCCGGGATACCGTTGATGTTCTGCTCCAGCGGCTCGGTAATCTGGTTCTCAATCACATCGGCATTTGCGCCAGGATAGGAGCAGGACACCGAGATGATAGGGTTGTCCACCGAAGGGTATTCTCTCACGCCCAGCGTCATGTAGCCAATGGCACCGAAGAGGATGATGATGAGGGTCATCACCGTGGCCAGCACCGGGCGTCGTATGGATAGTTCGGAAATGTTCATTTTCTATTGTTTTTCTTTCTTCTTGAATGGTAGTATAGGTATAGGGGAAGGCTAGCCTTTCTAGAAGTTATAGTTCTTGGATTTATAGCCCTTGGATTTATAACCTTTGGATTTATAGTTCTAGGATTTATAGTTCTTGCCAGTTTTCTAGTACTTCTAGCAGTAATCTAATCTGGTTGATCTAGCCTTTCTGGGGAATCTGCGGTCTATTTCTTTTCCACAGCAACAATCACGCTCTGTCCGGCGCGTAGCTGCATGGTTCCGCTCGTAATCACCGTGTCGCCAATGGCCAGGCCTCTCAGCACCTGTACTTGTGCGTCGGTGCGCAAGCCCTTGGTGATTTCTACAGGCTCAGCCTTGCCGTTGCGGCACACAAACACCTTGTCGATACCCATTTCAGACACGATAGCCTCGCTTGGCACAGCCAGCGTCTTGTCATAGTGGCGAGTGGTCAGGTTGACATTCACGTAGCGGCCCGGAACGAGCTTTCCGTCAGCGTTGTCGTAGAGTGCGCGTACGGCATAGGTGCGGGTTTCGGAATCTACGCGTGAGTCGAAGGCATACACTTTCGCGTCGCGTGGAGTCAGGTCGCCTTCAGCCGTGAAGGTCAGGTCTGTTCCGGGCTCCAGTGTGCCGGCATAACGCTCAGGAACGCTGAATTCCACCTTCAACGGTCGTGTTTTGGTCAGCGTAGCCACAGCAGTCTGTGTGGTCACGTAGGCACCGGGGCTCACCTGGCGCAGACCGATGACGCCTGAGAATGGGGCGCGAAGCTCTTTCTGTGCAATCTCAGCTTTCACTCCGTCGATGTTTGCCTGCAAAGCCTGCAAGTTGGCCTCTGCCTCCTGCACCGCTTCCTGGCTCACCGCTTCTTTGGCGAGCAGAGCCTTGGCTCGGAACACGCGGTCCTGCATCAGCTTCACCTGTGCCTGCTGTCTGCGCAGTTCGGCCTGCAGAGGCGCATCGTTGATTTTTGCCAGCAACTCGCCTTTTTCCACATACGAGCCTTCGCGGAACAGAATCTCAGTTATCTTTCCGGAGGTTTCGAACGAGAGGCTTACTTCTTCGTCGGGCACAAGGCTTCCGCTCACGTACAGTCCGTCAGTCAACGACTGTTCGCCCATCACTACGGCTCTCACGTTCAGAGCGCCGCCACCTTGTCCTCTGCCAGGAGCAGGAACTACCTTCAGTTCTTCATTTTGTGTAGGTACAAACGTGTTAATGCCCAGCCAAACGAGCCCTGCAGCCACTCCGCCCACGATGCACCATTTCGTGATCTTGTTCATTGTTGTATAATTATACGGTTAGTTTAATATTGATGTTGATTAGAAAAAAATGTATCTGTACATGTGTTTGTGTAGCACAAAGGTACATATTTTTCATAAATTCGCAAATACCACTGCACAAAAAATATTTATTTGTTTACATTATTTTACTAAAATTGCTGAAAAAATGTCACAAAAATTCATTAGCAGGCTCGGATAATTCTAAAAAACTTCAAATTTTCCATATTTCAACGACCTGAAGACCCTTAGATGTCCTTGTCGCATAGGGGGGCTTTTAAGATTCCATTGGCCTTGGGACGCTTGAAATCTTGAATGCCCTGGCTTCTTTAGAACCTCTAAAAGCGCAATGAGGCTTCAGGGCTGGCAGGTGCACAAAAAGGGAAGGAGGTGGGAGAAAGACAAAAAAAGACTTCCACATGATTCGAAACTATCTCAGCCTCTCTTCTCTGCGGAAGTCAACCTATTTCCATTAAAAACTTTTCCGATAATTGATTATAAAGATTATAATTTCATTATGAAAATCGGGCAAAATATGTTTACTTATCGAAAAATCACTGTTAATTATGAAGAAACAGACAATAGGTAGTAATTATTGTGCTTTATTAAAAAGCCATTGTTTTTCAAAGGTATTGATTTGGTATCGTTTAAGCCAATCTTAGCGAGCCGCAAGTGCCGACTGTACCGCGCTGTTGATGTCGCCAGCGAAGCGGTTGTCCTTCCAGTTGCCTGCAATCGTGCGACCGGTAGCTGTTGTGTAAGTTCCTACGCCGTTGCGCATGTCTTCCTTGAACTGGCCTGTGTAGGTTGCGCCTGAAGCCCATACGTATGTGCCAGTGCCCTCAATATTAGAGTTCACGAACTGGCCCTCGTAGGTGTTGCCGTTTGCATATGTGTATTTGCCAAGGCCTTCTTTCTCGCCATTCACCCACTGTCCGGCATACACGTCGCCGTTGTTGTGGTAGTATGTGCCGAAGCCGTTGCGCTGGTTGTTCTCGTAGTTGCCTACATACTTGTCACCGTTAGCTGCAGTGAAAGTGCCTTCGCCCACACGCACGTCGTCAACCCACATTCCTTCATACACGTCTCCATTGGCCCAAGTAAGTTTTCCGTATCCGTTGCGCTTGCCGTTCTTCCATTCGCCTTCATAGACGTTGCACTTGTCGGCATAGAACGCAGTTCCCTTGCCGTCCTGCTTGCCATCCTTGAAGTTGCCCTGGTAGATGTCGCCATCTGTCCATGAGTAACGGCCGTATCCTTCTATCTGACCCTCCACGAAGTTGCCCTCGAAGCGGTCACCGTTCTTCCATTCGTAAACACCCTGTCCGTGCATTTTGCCAGACTTCTTGTCGCCGGTGTACTTTCCTGCATTCTTGAAGTCAGGATTCTTCTCGGCGAGGCTTTCCTGTGCCATAGCGTGGTTGTAAGCTCCCAGCGCGATGAAAGATAAAACGGTTAAAATAAACTTCTTCATAATTTTGCCCTTTCTTTATATATATAGTATAGAAGTTTTTCAATAGTTACTGGTTGGTTTTGGTAGGTTGTAATCGGTTGTTATTCCGTTTTTGTATTCTGATGCGGCAAATTTACAGATTAGAAACATAACTTCCAAATAAAAATACAAAAAAATTACGAAAAAATACAAAAAAGTTTCAATTAAGGGATAAAAAAGAATATTATATAGGAAAAATGAGCATTTTTATTGCTGGTTTCGGGCATGTTTTTACCAGAAAAGGGATTTTTTAGAGATGACAAATGTCAAGAGAAGAAACATGACGGGTAGTGCAGGGAATGTGGAGTAAAGTGTGAAGGAAACATAATTGCATCGTGTTTTGTACGATAAGGTAGCACCGCTTTTGTTTTCTAGAAAATCATAACTAGTTAATTTATAATAATTTGTATAAGGAAACATAAACGGACGTGTGTTGAGGGCGTGTCATTTGCTCAGTTTCCTGAATTATCTTGAATGGGTATGCTGAAGAACAAGTCCTTTCGGGGCGGTTCTGCAGATTTGACGGGTTTGTCGGATCTGGCAGGCTGGATTTCCCTGTTGGATTCTTGCGGCATAGATTCGTTTCTTTGGCAAGTCCTCTTTACGGCCGGTTGTAACGATTGGGGGATTGGGAAGGTTTTCAGGTTATTTTTTCTCTCCGTGCATGAATCAATTTCTGTTGCCGCTGTTTTTTTCTACGCAAACACCGTGCCCGCCATATCACGGACACCGTCTTTGAAATAAATCGCACACGGTGTTTGTGGTATGGCGGGCACGGCGAGCGTGTAAAGAAAAAACGAAGTGCTGTTAATTCTGTCTGGCAGCCTTTCGTTGCTCTGCTTTAGAATAGCGCTGTTTTCAGCACGTAGAGCACGTAGATGACGAGGAAGACTGCACCTTCCCATCGCTGCAAGAGGTTCTTGGTGCGCAGGAAGAGCCACAGGAGCAGCGCTGCTGCAATCTGCATGAAGTAGTCGAAGTCGAAAGGTCCCCATGCGTTGGTAATTGGCGTGATGGCGCTGGAAAGTCCGATGACACAGAGGATGTTGAACGTGCCCGAACCGATGATGTTGCCCACAGCCATGTCGGTCTGGCCCTTGCGGGCAGCGATGACAGAGGCGAAGAGCTCGGGCAGGCTAGTGCCTACGGCCACGACGGTGAGTCCGATGATGCGCTCCATCTGTTCCTGCTCCACGCCGAAGCTTTTGCCGAGGGCCATGGCCATGCTGGTTGCTCCTTCGACGAGGAGATTAGCACCTGCCACCATGGCTACGAGTGCGAGGAGGACGAAGAGGATGGCTTTCCACACAGGGAGAATCTTCTCTTTCTCTTCCGGCTGCTCCTCTTTGGGCAGGTCAATCAGCGTGGTGGGCTTTGGTGCGGCTATGTTGTAGTCGTTCAGCAGTTCTGCCGTCTTGTTGGCAATCTCCTGCCGCTTCTGCATCTTTCGGCTGTGCTGTATCTCCCAGCTGATGAAGCCGATGAGGAGTGCCACCATGGCGATGCCCATCCAGCGTGCGATGGTGCCTTGCGATGCAGCCGCCATGAGCAGGAGCATGCAGATGACCATGAACGGCATGTCGATGCGCATCATGTCGCGCTTGGTGGGGATGGGGCAGATAAGTGCCGTGATGCCGAGGATGAAGAGGATGTTGGCGATGTTGGATCCTGCCACATTGCCGATGGCGATGGCTGGCGAGCCTGACAGAGCCGCCTGCGCGCTCACGAAGAGCTCGGGCATGGAAGTGCCGAAGCCAATGACGGTAAGTCCGATGACGAGCGGGCTGAGCTTGGCGCGCTTGGCGATGCTGACCGAGCCGTCGATGAGGAAGTCACCTCCTTTGACGAGGAGCATGATTCCGAAGATGATGAATGCGATGTTGAAGTACATGATGAATGCTTGTTTATTTGCTTTTACATTGCAAAGTTACGCATTTTTCTGTGTTTTTGAAAAGAAAAGGAGGGATATTTTAAGAAAGGGGGGAGTAGTTAAGCCGAATCTTTTTGTAGTTAAGAAGTTATCGCTCCGCTCGTCCTGCGGACAGTAGTTAAGCCGATACCTTTTTCGGAAATGACTTGCGACTCATGCCCTCGCGTTTCCAAGTATCGGCTTAACTACTTAACTACTGATCACTTAACTTCTGACTCCTAACTACCCCTATATATATAATAATGTGTAAAAAAATGTCCCGCACCAACACTGATGCGGGACATTTCGTTTTGTATGCTTATTCAGCCGATATGGGCGAGTAGTAGAATGTGGCATCTTCGGACATGTCGTAGGCGGTCGTTTCGTTGAGGTCGATGATTCTGTGCGATTTGATTTTGTTGGTGTATTGGGTCAAATCATCAACCAGGTTGAGGTAATAGGCGTTCAGCTGCCAATGCAGCAAAGGCTCTTTCTGGAGTCCACGCACTTGCGCTGCTGGCAGCGAAGGGTCATATTCCATCACTGTTTTTGTTGAAGCCATGTAGGGATTGAGGAACGCTTCTACCATCTCGACGTTGCCGCCTTTGTCATCGTATGTGTAAACCCGTTCTGTCTTCGCAATCCATTGCTTGCTCGAGTAGTCCTTGCTGTACCTGTAGCGTCTTGTTATCCGCCCGTCGGCATCGTAACTGTAAGTCATGCTGTCGGCGAGCATCCATCCGCTCTTGTCGAGTGGCATATAGTATCGGGCTTCGGAGGTTTTGTTTCCGTTGGCATCATACCCATATCTCATGTTTCTCACCTTAACCCACTTGTCTTCCCTTTTTTCGTTCAGTATGTAGCTTGTGACATTGCCGGCCTCGTCGCAAGTGTATTGGTATCTCACTATAGTCTCCCATTCTCCGTTTTTGAGAGTTTGAAAGATTATCTCCTCCAGATGTCCATCCGCTCCTCGTTCATAGATGTAGCACGATTTGGAGTCGGGAGCCATGTACTCGATTAACTTCGATATGTTGCCTTTCTCGTCATATTCTGCTTCTATCCTTTCGGAAGTCTGCCAGGTTCTTCCGTGCAGCCGATTAAATTCCCACACGATGTTCCTTCCTTCTGCGTCGTACTTGCACTGCGTGAGCGAGTAGGGTCTCCAGCCGTCTGTGCCTCGCCTCCATTGGTATTCAGCTATCTGGGAGATTTTCCCCTGCCTGTCGTAGTAGAAAACTTTCTTTTCTTTATAGCGTTCTCGGGGAACGTAACAAATGATGCTGTCCAGCCGCTCCTTGTGCTGCGACTCTTGCGCGGAAAGTGGAAGACTCAGCAGGAGGCTGCAGGTGATGATGAATGCGATGTTGAAGTACATGATGAATGCTTGTTTATTTGCTTTTACATTGCAAAGTTACGCATTTGCTGGCGAAGGGCAAAGGTTGGGGGTGGGTTTTTATGCTGAAAGCGCGGAAAAAGGGAGTTTTCTTGTTCCTTTTCCCGCGCTTTCGCGTGTGTGTTGCCTGCTTGTTAGTAGGCTGAGTAGTAGAAGGTGGCGGTGGTTTCGCCGCTAACGAAGCTTGCCTGCCTATTGAGGTCGTTTATCTT
>JAEIGA010002928.1_pt1 | contig 26911 bp, 16 predicted proteins | sample 9270691 | NCBI WGS metagenome assembly JAEIGA01 (sample SAMN17057246, study PRJNA624740) | gut metagenome | biome: biome; isolation source: fecal sample | host: Bos grunniens | place: China: Xizang | collected 2019 | reverse complement strand
TAAACCAATCAACGCAACGACACAGGCCAAGACGGCAATAGTACGCCTATTCTTTGCTTCAGTCTCCTTAGCCTTTGCCATCTCCAATGCGTGGCGCTCCTCAACAAACTTGGTATCTTTTTGCATTTGAACCAAGATGTCATCAATCAGTAAATCTACATACTCTTCAAATGTTTCAAGAGTGTTTTTGTAGTCACCTAAACCGCTATAAACTTCATATAAAATTACAAGATGCTTTTTCTTTTTATATTCATTACCTTCTGCATCATATTGTGATAAAATAGATAGCGCTTCACTATACTGACGCATTTTATGATATGCTTTTGCTATTGTGAGCCAGTCTACATTAGAAGATGGGACAGAGTTAGTGTATTGATGTATGATTTCATCAATCTCTTGCTCTGTGCCATAATTTATTAGGTAGGTGATGTATGATGAATAAAAATCTGTTAATGTGGGAATGCTTAGACCATCCAACATCTGTTTACACTCATCAATATAAGGCAAAGCCTTTTTAGGCTCATCTTTTAAGGTGTATCCATTGATAATTCTATTTAAGCAGTCTGCATAACTATTATATTTTTCTGCTTGCTTGAAGTATGATGCAGCACTTTTATTAGTCTCTACAAAGTTGTCGAAGTCATACAAATTGTAATATATATTGCCTTGCGCAAAGTGTACTCGTGCTTTTGTCAGTATGTCATTAGATTGAGCGCCTTTCGAAAATGCTTTTACAAAACCTTCCATCGCCAAAGCATCATTGCCTGCGTTCTGATAGATGCGACCTTGATAGTAGTATGTGCGTAGTTTATCTGTCGCAGAGCCATTATCCTCGTAGTAGTCAATAGCTGGTTGTAGAACCTCAAAATCGGTCTTATCTATGACATTCTTATCCAAGGCCATAGAGAGCAACACTGCGTGTTTTGCTCGCTCCTCGTCGTCAGATAGCTCATCAACATTAATAGTCTGCAACACATTAAGTACACTATCAGGGCGCTCCTCGATAATGCGTTCCATATCGGTAATAGTCACCCAGTGCTCCGAATGGCGGTTGCACGACGCCAAACAAAGGACAAGAAAAAGTATAGTAAGTAGTCGTTTCATAAAAGCTTTTGTATTTTCCACAAAGATAAGATAATTTGGGTGATAATTTGAAGTAACCCAAAAGTTTATGTAAAGAACCTCTGGGTCACATCAGGCTAATCCTTTTTCAATAAGGATGTTCTATGATAATTTACTTCTTGATTTTGCTGTAGCAAGTCTCAATGCCACCATTCTCGTCGCTCAAGTAGAGCTTACCACCCTCGAAACGATAGTACTTCTTTGTTGATGTTGCAGAGTCGATGTTTGTCATAATGAGCATATCACCCTCAGTCGAATACTTGAACCATACCATCTCTGATGAACCCTCGACTGGTGCAGAATTTGGATTGTCATATACATTATAATATGTAAATCCATCCTTAGGAGTCACAAACTTGATGTGGTCATCATAGTATTTGTCACCGCCATTGCGCATTGTGCTCCAATCGCCAACAAAACGCATATCACCATCCTCTACCTTAGTAAATTCAAAGATGTTGCCGTACTCATCCATATCAGAGCGCATAATTAGCGAGTTGTCTTTGAATCTATACTCCCACTCGATAGGCGATGAGTTGCCATATTGAACATACAATTTCTCGCTCTTTACCCAATATGTCAACGAATTTCTCGTAGTTGAGTTTATAAGGTTTGACTTATCATACGCATCAATAATTAGATAACCATTGCCATCTTCCCAGAAATAGAACACATAATCTGTATGGCTATAGAACTGATCGTCCTTATCAGCTACAGATATATATTCCCAGCATCCAAGGAGTTCTTTCATCGCAGTGGCATCAGTACCCTCTACAGCATTTGTTGAGGTGTTAGCCTCATTTTGATTTGTACTATTAATAACATCGTTCTCGCACGACGCTGCCATACCCGCTACCGCAAGCATCAACAACATTAATAAACTCTTTTTCATAGTTCTAAGTTTTATAGGTTATACAATAGGTTATTACTCTTTCACGATTTATTCTATCACAAAGTTACTCGGAAAAAGTTTTGCACAACGAAAAACGACCTACGAATTTTAGTCCGCAAGTCGTTGAAAATCAATAGATGATAAAAATATTTGTTTTGCAGCGTAACCCAAAAGTTTTGCAACGCCACTTTTCGAGCATACATCTATATTCTATCGCTCCTCCTCGACATATGGAATGCCCAATCTCTCGTACTCCTTCTTGGCAGCTTCCAGCGCTGCGTTGAGGCTACTATTTCTAACCGATTTATCTGCGACTTTGAAGCAGCCACTTATATTGCGAAGCAATGCAAGACAAAGTCTTGCCAAAAGCCTCCCTTATCAAAGGGAGGTTTGGAGGGATTGTATATGTGGCTGAGGACATCAGTCCTCCCCCCGCTACCATAAAAAAAGAGGGCAAATCTAATGATTTGTCCTCTATGGTAGGACACCATATCGAAGTTTCTAACCGATTTGTAGCATAGGAATATTAACAAAAACGGCAGCCACACAATGTGACTGCCGATCTTGTATTAATTTGGATGTTATTCAACCACTACGCCATTCTCAAAGTCGTAGCCAACGATACATGAAGCATTGTTGCGCCAATACTGGGCACTCTTATATGCATTCACAGAACCTGCAGGCACATAAATCTTGCGACCACTGCCATTATTGTCAAAAACAGAGGTACCATCCAATGATGGAGGTGTTGTAGCCTTGCAATACACACTTGTCAGTCTGGTGCAATAAGAGAATGCACCATATCCAATCGTCGTTACTCTATCAGGGATATTCACACTTGTAAGACTTGAGCAACCACCGAATGCACGCTCTCCAATCGTCGTTACACTATCGGGGATAGTTACACTTGTTAGACTTGAGCAACCAGCGAATGCACGCTCTCCAATCGTCGTTACACTATCGGGGATAGTTACACTTGTTAGGCTTTCGCAATACATGAATGCATACATTCCAATTGTAGTTACGCTATCAGGGATAGTATATTCGGTCAAACCACCAGGAGCAACACAGTAGAGAACACCATCATCAATAAGACATCTGCCATCCTCTGATGCAAACTTACCTTTAAACTCTTGTAGGCTCCTACAATGACGGAGTGCTGCTGCTACACTCTCCACCGTTACACTATCACCAATAGTAACACTTGTCAGGCTGTCGCAACCTTCGAATGCAGAATCTCCAATCGTAGTTACGCTATCACCGATGGTAACACTTGTCAAGCTGTCGCAAGAATTGAATGCATAATTTCCAATCGTAGTTACGCTATCAGGGATATTCACACTTGTCAGGCTCTCGCAAGAACAGAATGCACCCAATCCAATCGACGTTACACTATCACCAATAGTAACACTTGTCAGGCTGTCGCAATAACAGAATGCATCATCTCCAATTGAAGTTACACTATCACCAATAGTAACACTTGTCAGGCTGCTGCAACCATAGAATGCACCCTCTCCAATCTCCGTTACGCTATCAGGGATATTCACACTTGTCAGTCTGTCGCAACCTACGAATGCAGAATTTCCAATCGTAGTTACGCTATCACCGATAGTGACACTTGTCAGGCTGTCGCAGGTAGAAAATGCCTCATCTCCAATCATAGTCACATCATCATCAAAAGTCATTACACCAACACCATCCTTATAAATATTTGATATTAGGATAGCACCAAATGTCGCTATATCAAACTTATAAGGGAACATCTTCTTACCATCAGTAGTGGTATAGTAGATCTTATTATTCTCGTTCGATGGAAGATTGGGGTTTACTGGGTTTTCGGGTTCAGTGGGAACATCTGTTGTGCCAGTGGCAGCAAACACAAAAGCTGCCATAGGCTGGATATGGTTACGTTCTATAGATAGTTTCTTATCCGAAGATTTAGCCATCATCGTGCCATCAGTGCAGATGACATCTACAGTGAAACCCTCTTCAAATGTTTGTGGAGGCAATGCGATATAGAAGGCTGTAGCCTCGTTCAAGAGTGTAACACCTTCATCGCAATATAACATTACTTCTGTAGCCATTGCGCCATCGATAACAAGGCTGCCATTGGCATTGCCATTGCCATCGGGAGCAACCTCCTCGGAGTAGAGTGTAGCCTCGGCACTCTTGGTATCCACATGGATAAGACCTGCGACCTGCTCGCCATTATTACCCCTAAACTTAATACCCTTAACAACCTCGCCATTGCCCGTAAGTTGCAACTTAAGCCAACCGCAAACACTCTTCAATGAGAACTGCGTAAACTCGCTACATGAGACCATAAGGTTGTCACCAACGCCATAACTATCAACAGTGTAGTGCTGCACAGCGGGTAACATAGTCTCAAGATTGCCAGTTGCAGTTGATAGAACATACTCTGTGCTATATGGGTATGCCAAGACCACATAATCCATATCACGACTTGCCGTGCCTGCATCTACGCGATATAGTTCCGCTACGCGCTCGCCAGTCTCGCCACGATACTCCCACTTCTGGTTAGCATTGCTCTTGTAGAAGACAGATACAATGTCGTCCTTAGTCCACACGGTCTTCTGTGCCTCGTTGAGCTGAATACGTGTATCATCGCCCTCAAAGCCAACGGTGATAGTCTCGGGAACATCGGCGCGAACACCCGATTGCTCCTCGATAGGCGCTTGCTCGCAAGCCGCAAATGCAAATGCTACAAGCACGAACAATATAAGTCTCTTCATGGTATAGTGTTTTGTTTATCGCGTGATTAGCTACACAAAGATAGAAACTTTTTTTAATTCATGCAACGCCACAACAACATATCTATGCCCAACAACACGTTATCAACACCACAGCAGCAGCAAAGGACTCCATATCGAAATAGATTGCGAAGCAATGCAAGGCTTCACCTTGCCACAAGCTCTCCTTTTCAACATTGCGATTAAGGCGAGAGCAAAACAAACTCGTTTGTTTTGCCGAACCGTAGCAACGAAAAGGAGCTAGCGAACTTAAAGGAGGGTTTGGGTAGATTGTAGATATGGCTGAGGACATCAGTCCTCCCCCCGCTACCATAAAAAAAGAGGGCAAATCTAATGATTTGTCCTCTATAGTAGCGGGGGGAGGACTCGAACCTCCGACCTCCGGGTTATGAGCCCGACGAGCTGCCAACTGCTCTACCCCGCGATGTATCGTTAAATGGCGTATGCCGTTTTTCCTTAATTGCGAGTGCAAAGATAGTACAAATATTCTTTCGCTCCAAATATTTATTAAAAAATTTTCAATATTATTTCTTCGTGCTTTTGCTTTATCGCTACCAATCAGCAGATTAACACATCTACAAGCTATTTAGCGAAGATATATTCCGAGCCACAACCTCGGCAATATCTCTCGTTGGCAGCGTCGTCGCGCGCGCGATACTCTTATTACATAGCGGGCATGAGGTAACAATCTCATCACAGCCAGCACTCTCTAACTCTTCGGTCATACGCTTTGCTATGCGCTGCTGCTGAGCATCGTCTATGACCGTATTTGCGAGTGACGCACCACAGCACAGCGCATCACGGCGATTATGCTGAGGCTCGCACAACACACCTACGCTCTCAACAACGCGGCGCGGAGCATCATATATCCCCAAGCCTCGACCAAGCTCGCAGGGGTCATGATAGCTATATTTCGTAGCATCAGCACTCAGGCACAATCGTTGTTCGGCAATAAGGCGATCGATATACTCGCTATGGTGAAGCACCTCGATACCATCTAAGTGGTACTCTTGTCTAAAGACGCGCAGACATATAGGGCATGAGGTGACAAGAGTCTCTATATCGTGTTTTCTAAATAGGTCGGTATTATACGCTACCATCTTGCGTGCTGCATCTGTCTCACCTGAGAGCATAAGAGGTCTTCCGCAGCAGACGCCGCCATCCCTATCGGCATACCACACATCCTCACCCACGGCAGCGAATATCGTCTCCATGGAGCGTTGCACGGCGGGCGTAAGCGAAGTCATACACCCTGCAAAGTAACCTACACGACCCGTGCCTGTGGAGCGATCCAAGCCCTTAATATATTTATATCGCCCCTCGTTAGGGATATTACGGCGTGTTGCGCGCGAATTAAGGCGCAGTGTCGAGAGGTTTATACCCACAGGACACACCGCCTCGCAACGACCACACATTAAGCAATTATTTGCCACCTTAAGAGATAGCATATTATAGCGTCTGTCACGCAGGTAATAAACCGACTGTGTATCATTCATGCCAAGGTCTGCTTGCAGTTGGCAGGGGTCGATACATATACCACAGCGCGAGCAGGCCTCCACTTCGAAGTTGTCGTACGACTTACGCTCGGCAGTTGGGCGTAACTGCCAACGACGCAAGAAGATAAGTGGTATTTCGGTAAAGATATGCATATATCTTGAAAATGGCATAGCCACAAAGAAGATACCGAGCATAGCGGAGTAGAACCACCACGATGGCTCATATAACATCGCCAAAACATCAGATGACACAGCTCCTCGTATCGCGTCGCCTATGCTACCAGTAAGAAAGCCCTCACCGCCATATATCGCCGCAGTGAGGCTCTCTGCCACAAGGCGAGCAGGGAAGATAAGCCACAATGCCGAGAGTGCCACCCTATCAAAGAGTATATGCTTTGTGGTACGACGCATACCAAGGGCTTTAGAGCGAATGCGCTTAAACCATGCCAGAGCAACGCCCGAAAGCACAAAGAGGAGAAGCGCATCCATAAGATGCTCAAAGAGGTGAATATGCTCCGTAATGCCATTTATAGGCATGAAGTATTTAAAGAAGATATGCCCCTGAAGAGGCACCGTCTCCCAGCCAAGATAGCAGATTGTCTCTATCCACCCTACGACAATAAGCACAAACCAGCCAAACGCCAACGACATATGCATATAGCCGAGCTTAGGGTTGACCTTAAAGATACGCACATGGAGCAACGACTCACGAACAACCTCCCACACTGCATGGAGCGTTCGGCGGGTGAATATATTGCTACGCACAAGACGCCGATCCACCTTAGGCAGACGGATAAACCATAGTATCCATTTTATAGCTACAACCGCAAATAAAAAGAGCGTTCCTACGATAAATGGTATAGTGAATGGAGCATAGAAAGTCATAGAAAGTAGCGTTTAGAAATCTCCAAGTTTTCGTTTGATAAGCATAACAAGAGCTCGGGTATTGATACCTCGTGGACAAACCAATCGACACTTACCGCAGAGCATACACTTACCTATCTCCTCGTAAGCACCGCCATACTCACCGCGTCGCACCAAAGTATGAAGCTTTCGGAAATTAAAATCCGTCAAATTACCTGCTGTACATGATGCCGTACACGATCCACAGCCTATGCATGTCTGCAACTCGGGCATCTCCTCGATCACGCCCTTACTCTTACGCAAATCATTAGTGTCTAGATCTATAGCACGAGGTCTGCTAATGCTATACCCAAAATTTGTTATTGCCATGATTAGTATTTATTGCGTAGATATTCATCGACTTTTGAGGCGGTAAGCGACGCCTCGGCAAGGCTATCAGCAAGGCTCTTAGGCGCTGTTGTAGCACCAGCAAAGAATATACCCTCGCGCTCACTACACACCGACCCAAGGAAGCTATTTTGTGCTCTGAAATAGCCATTCGGAGCTAACGACAATCCCGCTGCGGAAGCGAGAGTTTCATTCTCATAATTGGCACACATACCCACCAGCAAGACCAACATATCCACCGTCATACGCAATGGGCGACCCGTAAGCGTATCCTCAGCCTTAATCTGTATGCGCTTATTGATAGTCTCAGCAGCCTCCGATATACGACCACGCACAAAGTGTATATTATACTTCTCCTGTGCCTCACGGTAGAGCTCCTCGTAGCCTGGGCCAAACATACGAATATCCATATAGAAGTTGAAGACATCTGCCGTGGGAAAGAGTTGCTTTAGCTCTATAGCCTGTTTAACACCTGTTATACAGCACACCTTAGAGCAATGACGCTGACCCACCTTCTCATCGCGCGAGCCTACACAGTGCAAAATTGCTATACGACGAGGCTCCGAGCCATCACTAAGCATAACTCTACCACCATTCATCATGCGCTCCAAATCTACAGAGGTGATAACATTATCGTATAGTCCATAGCCATACTCCTGCTTTCGGTGCGCATCAAAAAGTGTGAATCCCGTAGCCACAACAACAGCATCTGCAAGGATACGCTCACCCGAACGAAGAGTTACTCCATCCGAGGCAATATTCACCACATCCTGACCAATGAAACAGCGTATGCGCTCCGATTTAACGCGTTCAATAATAGGTAAGAGCACCTCCTTGGCTGGTGTGAACGATGGAAATAACTTGTGCCATCCTCTGACTTTACCACCAAGTTCAATATCTCGCTCCACAATCATAGGCTCGATGCCTCGTGACTTTAGCTCCAAGGCCGTCTGCATACCTGCAGCACCGCCGCCCACTATTACCACACGCTTTACCATCTCTCCAAGTTCTCCTTCATTTCGTATATATATCGCTCCGACTCACAATTTACCGCCACAGGCTTAGGCTCACCTATATATTTACCATCCTTGCCCAAATACTTCGCCTTTGGATCATACTCCACGCCCAACTTATCAAGCAACGGTTCAACATCCACTTGATGGAACTGCATACCAAGCTCCCATGGGTCGTAACCCAATACCAAGCCCGCCATCTCCTCGTATGTAAGCACAGGAATGCCCTTGCCATCAGCACCGTAAATCGTGCCATCCATCTCAGCTATAGCATATTGCCACTTATCCAAGAACATCGTACACCCTGGGCAGTTCGCCACGATAAAATCGGGTTTAAAGGGCGCCATACTCTCAAGTTTCTTATGCGAGTTGGCTATTGAAGAACCACGATTTGCCTGCACAAGGTAGTTTCTAAAGCCAAAGCCACAGCAGTGTCTGCGCTCAGGATAATCCACCACCTGACCACCCCACGACTCAATCATACCAGCCAACACATATGGGAACTCCGAGCCACCAATACCCGATTTTGGAAATATCTTTGCGTAGTGGCATCCGATATGCTCCACCACCCTTAGTGGCTCGCCCGTATGCACATTCACTAAGCGGCGTTTTGCCCTACGCGCAATCTCCTGACGATGTGTGAAGATAATATCCGAGGTATGGGCAATGGAGCGAGGTTTTACAAGCTCTCGACCCGTTGCCTCCTTGAGAAATTTACGCGTGCGCTCCTCTGTTTCGGGGAACTCCTCCCATGTGGATAACACCTCATTATATATACCGAAAGATGTTATGCACGAGGATATAAAGTTCTCATATCCAGCCTCAGCCATAAGGGCGAATTGTCGCGCCACAACAGTCATGATAGTCTCCAACGGCACAACATCCGAGTGATAACCTATACCCGTACATGATGTATGCAGTGGGTCATCGTATATATCCTTACCAAGGTCATTTGCCAAGATATTTAGAAACGCCCGCTCACTGCCAGGAAAGAAGTTCTGGCGTATGCAACTACGCGCATAGTAGTATTTATCATCGGCAATATCCTTCTGATACTCTTGCCAAGATGCTCGTTTCATAGCTAATAGTGATTTTCCGAATTAAGCGTATATACATCCATAAGGTACTCCTCATTAGCTCCATTGTAGCCCATCTCGCGCGCCTTACGCTCGGAGTGCGCCTCGATAGTGTCATAGAAGGACTTGCCTCCCGACACCTCAAATATGCGTCTAATCTCCGCCATTGAGTCATCATCAACACGGCGCAAAGCTCCTGCGCCCTCCTTACCATAACATTCTGAGAATTTGCCAAATACATCCTCATCGTGCTCATATATCCACTCCCACACGCGACCTTGTTCGGGATGTAGTTCTGGGCGTATATTGCGAGGTGTCAAGCAGTAACCCGTAGCGAGGATATTATCCCCGATAAAGCGTTTTAGCGCCAACTGCTGACGCCCCTTTTCACTCTCAACAAAGTAGCCTAACTTCTGCGATAAGGTGCGTAGCGCCTGAATGACATAACCTGGGGTATTACCTCGCGGGCAGCGGGGACGACACGACATACACTCGCCACAATACCATATCGTATCACCTTTGAGCAATCGTTCAATCTCATCATCATCGCGTGTCTGCACTATAGCAACAATTTGGCGAGGGTCATAGTTGTAGAACTCCGCCGCGGGACATACCGCAGTACAAACACCACAATTCATGCAGGCTTTGAGTCCCTCCCTGAGGCGTACATCCTCCAAAAGCATATCGAAATACTTACCCATTTCCGAGACTTTTTTGTTTGGCAAAGGTATCTATTTTAACTCCTGCAACTGGTAGTATAAATACCTAAATTGATAAAAAACTCCTAAATATAGACCAAATAGCACACATTAAAAGGCGATATTACAAATAGCCCATTAGATAAATATGCACGATTTTCACACAAATGTTAATTATTTTATAATTAGCATTGTTAATTTGAATTAAATTTATACCTTTGTCTCTTAAAGACTATACTTATTACTGACAAAAATAAACACATTACTAAATGAAACGACTATACAAAATAGTACCTATCGTTCTGCTGCTATGCTCCACAGTTGTAGCATCGGCACAGCAGAGGGTATCGGTTAAGGGTGTTGTCACCGATGCAGCAGACTCCACACCTTTGATTGGTGTGAGCATCATCACAGGCCCTGGCACGGGTGTCACAACAGGTGTCGATGGTTCATACGCAGTAACTGTTACGGAGGGTACAATACTCACCTTCCAATACTTGGGTTACAAAACCGTCGAGTGGGCTGTACCCGCAACTGAGAAAGAACTAACACACAATGTTGCACTTGAACTAGATGTAGATGAGTTGGAAGAGGTCGTTGTTGTGGCTTATGGTACTCGTAAGAAGGGAACTATCGCGGGCTCCGTATCTACGGTTAAGAGTGAGAAACTTGAGAGTGTCCCAGCAGCTGGTTTCGATCAGGCATTGCAGGGTCAAAGCCCCGGACTTATGGTGCTATCCAACTCTGGTGAGCCGTCAAAGGCAGCTTCGTTCCAGATTCGTGGTACGAACTCCATAAACTCAGGCACTGCTCCTCTCTTTATCCTCGATGGTGTACCAATCTCAAGCTCGGACTTCAACGCCATATCACCATCTGACATAGAATCGGTATCTGTACTCAAGGATGCATCCTCATCCTCGATCTATGGTGCTCGTGCAGCAAATGGAGTTGTTGTTATCACAACCAAGCGAGGCACCACATCGGACAATGCCAAAGTCACCTTCCGCAGCCAGTTTGGTATTTCGCAGCTTGCTCACGGCAACTGGAACCTGATGAATACCACCGAGCGCATAGAGTTCGAGAAGGAGATTGGTTTGGATACTGGTAAAAATTATGATATACTAAGCAAGACAGATGTTAATTGGCTTGATGTAGTCTTTAACAACAAGGCAATACTCCACAGCTACGATCTATCCGTAAGTCGTGCAACAGACAAGATGAACTACTATGTGTCAGGTTCGTTCTACGATCAGGATGGTATCGCGTTAGGTTCTACATTCCGTCGATACAACATGCGTGCAAACACCGATGTACGCGCCTCGGAGTGGCTACGCGTAGGTACCAACATGATGATTGTGTTTGAGGAGGTACAGCAGGCCGAGGATGGCGAGTACGCACTCTACTCCCCAATCTCAGCCAGCCGTTTCATGCTACCATACTGGGATCCCTATCGCAAGGATGGCTCTATAGCATCAGAGAGGGATGGCTCGTGGAAGGGTACAGGACAAAACCCGTTGGAGTGGATGGAGAACAACCAGCAGTTCAACAAGAAGTTCAAGACCTTGGCTACATTCTTTGCGGAGGTTACGCCAATTAAGGATTTGGCTATTCGCACACAGGTAGGTGCCGACTTCACTAACTCCACTGCCTTTATGCAGTCTATGCCAAGCTATGCGCCAAACAATGGCGTGGGTGCAGCAGGTCGCGCGGCATACAACACTATCAACCTAACTATCACAAATACAGCGACCTATCGCAAGGTTATCGACAATCGCCACTCGCTCAACTTCCTACTTGGTCAAGAGGGTGTCGATTATCACTACGAGGGTTTTCAGCTAATCACCGAGGGTCAAAACAATGATTTCCTCACAAACCTCTCGTCTGGCTCACGCGCTACAATATGGAGCGATGTCACCGATTCGTATAGCTACCTATCGTTCTTTGGTCGCGCGGAGTATAGCTTCGACGATCGCTACTATACAGATTTATCTATCCGTACAGATGCCTCATCACGCTTCGGCAAGAGTGGTCGCTGGGCAGCCTTCTGGTCTGTAGGCTTTATGTGGAATGCCCGCAGAGAGTCTTTCTTAGAGAGTGTCGATTGGCTCTCAAACGCTCAGCTTGCGGTGAGCACCGGTACTTCGGGTAACTCCTCAATCCCTAATTACGATCACCTCGCACTCGTTGGTGGTGGTGCTAACTACAACGACCAGATGGGTATCTACCCTATGCAGAGCGGAAACGAGGATCTTGGCTGGGAAAAACTATGGACAACAAATATCGCCTTTCACCTTGGTTTCTGGAATCGTTTAAATGCCGATATAGAGGTCTATAACAAGTACACTACAAATATGCTTATGTCCGTACCGGTATCCTATGCAGATAAAGGCGAGGGCTTCCGCTGGGACAATGTAGGTGCGATGGTTAATGGTGGCGTCGAGCTTCAGCTTAATGCCGATATTATCCGCAGTCGCAACTTTACATGGAACATCTCGGCAAATGTATCCTATAACAAGAATAGAATTACCGAGCTATATGGAGATATCGAGGAGTACGAAGTTTCATCTACAAGCACCAAGCTAAAGAAGGGGCACTCCTTTGGAGAGTTCTACATTAACCGTTTTGCAGGAGTTAATCCTGCTAATGGTGACGCTCTATGGTTGGACATCAATGGTAACATCACCACCGAGTATCGTGAGAGCGACAAGGTGATGCTTGAGGGCAAGAGCTACATCGCCCCATGGCAGGGAGGTTTTGGCACCTCGCTTATGTGGAAGGGGCTCACTCTTTCTGCACAATTTAGCTGGGTGGCAGACCGCTGGATGTTCAACAACGATCGTTTCTTTGAGGAGAGTAACGGTCTCTACTCATCATATAACCAGTCACGCCGACTACTCAAAGACCGCTGGAAGAAGCCAGGTGATGTAACCGATATTCCACGCTATGGCGTAACACCACAGATGGACTCACGCTTCTTGGAGAATGCATCATTCCTACGCCTTAAAAATATTATGCTTAGCTACTCACTACCATCGAGCATGTTGCGCAAGACCAAGTTCTTCACTGCAGCACGCATATACATTCAGGCACAGAACCTCTTTACCCTAACCCCATTTAGCGGTTTGGATCCTGAGGCATCGAGCAATGTGTATAAGGCACAGTATCCAATGTCACGCCAATATTCTATGGGTATAGATTTGAACTTCTAAATTAAGAAAAAGTATGACTAACAACAAGATATACAACATAATAATCTATTTAGCGATACTTGTTAGTATTGGTATAAGTACGACTTCATGTTTGGACAAGTACCCAGAGTATGCAATACCTGAGGACAAGGCTATCAACACGCTTGAGGATCTCGACCAGGCAGCTATAGGTCTATACTCCACCTTTAAGAGTAGCGCCCTATATAGCGGCTACCTCACTCTGTTGCCAGATATTCAGTGCGATATGGCATACGCCGTGAATGGCTATACTAATGTATATGGTAATATCTGGCGTTGGGATATTCTTGCAACAAACTCTGAGATTACAGCCGTATATGCATCGCTCTATGGTGTTATCGCAAGCGCCAACTTTCTCTTGGAGTATGCACCACGCGTAGAACTAACACTCACTACAGATGAGGAGTTTGAACAGTTTAATCAGATATGTGGCGAGGCCTATTTTGCACGCGCCTTGGCATACTCCGAGCTTATCAAGATGTACTGCAAGGCTTATAACGACGCAACAGCCTCAACAGATCTCGGTGTGGTTATTGTCACCAAGTATCACACAGATGAACCAATGGAGCGTTCATCGCTTAAACGCTCATACGAACAGGTAATCGCAGACCTTGAAAAGGCTTCTGAGTTAATGGATATTGACGAGTATAACCTTGCTGGCAACATCTACAACGCTACCTACTTCAACGAATATACAGCCTACGCTCTCCGCGCACGCGTAGCACTCTACATGAAGGATTGGGACGCTGCCATAGAGTACTCATCAAAACTTATCGATAGCGGTTTATATGCACTCTCACCAGCGAATGCAGAGATTACCTCCGGATTGAGTCATTTTAGCTATATGTGGCAACATGATAACGGTGTGGAGATTATCTGGAAGGTAGGCTTCACAGCTAACTCGTATGGTGGTGCATTGGGTCAACCATTTTTCAACTATGATTTCCGATCGATGAAGCCTGACTATGTGCCAGCTGAGTGGGTGCTAAACCTATATGATCCAAACGACCTTCGCTATGGCAACTATTTCTACACCTATCAAACAGGTTATGAGCATGGTCTGCAGTGGCCTCTTTTGGTTAAGTATTTCGGCAATATGGACTTCTTTAACAACCTAAATCTTGTGCATGTTACCATGCCTAAGCCTTTCCGTCTTGCCGAGCAGTATCTCATTCGCGCCGAAGCATACGCTATGAAACAGCAATACGGAGCTGCGGGTAATGATATAGGCACATTGCGTGCCGCACGCTACACTTCATTTAGTGGTAGTGTAACCATAACCAGTAGCAACGCCATGCAGATTATCGAGGAGGAGCGTATCAAGGAGCTATACATGGAGGGCTTCCGCCTTATGGATCTAAAGCGTTGGGGCAAGGGCTTCGAGCGCAAGCCACAAGAGCAATCCCTGGAGAATGGCTCATCGCTAAAGGTCGAGGCAAACAACCCTCTCTTCGTATGGCCTATACCTCAGCACGAAATTGAGGCTCCTGGCTCTAACATAACCCAGAACTAAGCAACTATCACAGCTATGAATATAAAGCATTTAGCAATTATCGGAATGATACTCAGTCTTGTAGCATGCAAGGGTGAGCAGACAATATACAATGCGGAGAACTACATACTCTTCGCCCAGAAGGAGCACACTTTCGGAGTTATTGACAACGAGGAGTGGTTTGAAATACCAATTTCTGCAACACGCACCTCTGACCATGCGCGCAATATTGGCGTTGAGATTCTCTACAACGAGAGTGATGCCATCGAGGGGTTGCACTTCGTTGTTGAGAGCAACACTGTAACAATACCTGCAGGAGAACTAACAACAGCACTCCGCATTCGCGGCATTGCCGAGAACATTACTATCGGAAGTGAACCTAAGATAGTCCTAAACTTAGTTATCGACGATGAGCAGATATGGGATGTCTATGGCACACGCAGCGAAGTTCATCTACAGCGTTGCTGTCCATTTAATATCGACAACTTTGCCGGATATGCTAAGATTACATCTACTTGGCTAATGCAGTATATGAACACCGATACACGCATCGTGGAGACCGAGGTAGATAGGGAGAACAAGAGCGTTATCATCAAGAATATGTTCTACGAGGGCTACGATATTGTTGTGTCGTTGGACAATAGCAATCGTCTTGAGCCACTCGCCAAGCTACAACCTTCAGAACAGGTTCTTGGCTCTACAGGTGAGGCTTTTGGCACGATATACGGCAATGGCAAACTGATGATGGCGGAGCCTATGGGCTATACATCATACTTTGGCACATGCGAGAACTTCATGGTGCTCTACACAACCATGTATGTGGATGGTGTGGGCACGGTGGGCACCTATGTTAATATCTTCGAGTGGATATCAGAGGAGGAGGCAAAGCAAATGTCACTATAGCACATTATAAATTGGAATAATAATTAAAAAAGTAAAAATATGAAGAGTCAGTTTATCAACAAATTATGGGTTACAATGCTCGCTATATCAGCAGCATTGTTCACAACATCATGCGTAGAGAAGGAGGAGGTAGTACCACAACTTCCTGATATGAAGGTTATTGAGTGTGCTGCGGGTGATCATAATCACACATTCTCGTTCACAGCAAACAGCAATTGGCGACTAAGCTCAGATCAGATATGGTGTAAGTTCAAGACATCGGGAGGTGATCTTCAGGATATGGCTGGAGGCGTAGGTACGCATACGATTACCCTTATCATTGGTAACGAGCAGATAAAGAATCAAGTTACCGTTGCTAAGATTACCATATACATGGGTAATAATAAGGCCATTATTGCAGAGGTTAGGCGTGCTCCAGACCGTCTATACATGAACATCTATAACATTACAAACGAGCCTGTCAAGAGTATTACCATTGGTTATAACGGCTACACACCACTACTTATAGAGGCTAATTTCGATTTTAAACTAGCTGAGTGCCCAGAGTGGATTGATATCCGTGACGGCGAGATTACAGGTGTCCCTGGTGAGCAGACCGAAGCATGGCTAAGCATCATAAACGACGGCGATCGTGAGCGTTGGCCTATCACTGTTGAGGATGACGTCAAAATGGTCTTTACAGATCTCAAGGGAGAAAACATGTTCAGTTTTCCTGTTGTCTATAAGGGTATGGGCGATGAGAACATCATCATTGAAGGTCCTACATCAAACAAATTCGGCTGGGAGGTATCTGACGACGGAACGGTATTCAGCCAGGTAGATGAGTTGGGTGAAGTTAAGCAGTTTAAGGATAACCTACAGTACAACATCATAGCTCATAAGAATGAGTACGGCATCGTATATCTTGAGCGCATCGTTGAGCGTGGCATACCTCGCTACATTACTACTACAGAGAGTAGTGGCGGTGGATGGATGCACTTCGACACAAATAGCATGACTCTAAGCGTAGATCCTACAGAAAATATACGCCATGGTCAGGTGTTAGCACTGCCAATGAAAACATATAATCTCCACCTTTCCGAATTTGAAAATGGAGCTCTCTTGGAAACAGATAATAGCTCTGGCATAGATCTTCCAGTTCTTAATAATAACTTCACTGCCTATGTTCTTGCAGAGTTCACACAGCTTGGTACTAAGGAGGCTGATGCCGATACCCAGATGCATATCTACCATACCATCACCGTCTATGACATCCCAGCATTGAAATACAACGATAGTGAGGTTAAGGCGAAGTATGGTGTTAGCGAGGCATACATAGCACCATTTGTTAACCCTATACCAGGTAAGAGTGCAGGTATTGTAATCAACCCTCGCATGGAGGAGTGGTCAACAGCCAACTACGAGGCAGGTATTGCAAGTGCTGAGGTGTGGTACAAAGACACACTTCTTAAGATGTCGGATAAGGAGTTCTATATTGGTGAGGATGTCGAGGAGCAGCTCGCCTTGGAGCTTACAGGTCCTAAAAGTGGATTTGAAATTGGTGGCGAGAACATATACATTGTGTTCAAGGTAAACGGCGAGGCTAAGAAGCTTCTCGTTGTAACACCTCCAACAAAATAATCAGTATAATAACAACAATATATGGGTATGAGAAATAGATTCATACTTCTTTGGTCAATAGTCCTAAGCCTCACTATGCTACTCATCACGGGATGCCAACAGGGTAGCGTAGAGGAGTCTGGGACGGACTATGGATATGTACAATTCAAATTGGTTAAAGGTTTAACCGAGGGTGAGGTATCACGCGCTGATAATCAAGTTTCCAAGACTCTTGAGTGGTTAGGCGATGCTCGTAAGGCTAGGATCACGATGCAGGACAGCAACGGCATTACCATGACCCAGACCCTACCTTTGAACTTCTACGATAGGGAATCCGCCGAGTGGGGTGTGACAACAGAGAAGTTACGCCTTATCGCTGGTAGCTACCGCATAATGGGTTGCTTGCTATATGATAACCTCGACCAGACTCTTTGCAATGCAGAGATTGCAACCGAGGAGTTCTATGTTACAAAGAATGGCTTAACACATAAGAGCATCGTCATCGAGAATAGCACCAAGCGTGGCAAGATAGCCTTTAATCTTGTCAAGGAGTTTCCTACACGCGCTGAGTTCTCTGGCAACTACATCTTCAACACCATTAAAGCTGTAGATATAACCGTGCAGCGTAAGGGAAGTAATAAGATAAGTACCTTAGAGGCGCGCACGCTAACTCCACGCGAAGGTTTTCGCAATGGCAAACTATACACATATATCGAGTGTGTAGGCGATTATTGGTTGGAGGTTGGCGACTACACCATCATAAGTTACAAACTATACTCCGACACCAAGGCAAAGTATCTCATTGAGGAGGTAGATATCAGCGAATTTAAGAGGGAGTTTAGCGTAACTCACAACCAGCTAAATGTCGTTACTAATGTGCCGATTCTACTCTCAGAGAGTGCCGAGCATATCAAAGATTATGTTGCCCTCAAGGAGATTTGGGAGGCTTTGGATGGACCTAATTGGTCATTCCACGGCGAGGAGTACCCTGCAGGTGCGAACTGGAACTTCGACAAAGAGATAGATTTGTGGGGTGAGCAGCCAGGTGTTACGCTTAACGCCGAGGGTCGTGTCGAGAATCTCAACCTCTCGGGCTTTGGTGCTGAGGGCATAGTACCTGAGTCTATTGGTCAGCTTACCGATCTTAAATTACTCTACCTTGGCAACCATAACGAACTTATTGGTGGCTACGATTCCGACAACTCTAAGACTGGTCGTTTGGATGCTATGGACTATCACAACAAGATGCTTAAGCACGATGCGCGTGAAGGTCTAAGCACAGAACTTAAGAGCGTTATCAACCGTGATGCTTCACAGCGTCCTATCATCAAGAGTCGTATCAACCTCAAGGATGTAGCCTTTGGCAACCTCACAAACGGTATTACGGGAATATCGCGCGCGATGATGCGTCTTACGAAGTTGGAACAGTTCTTTATCGCCAACTCACCTATTAAGTCAGATGAGTTCTTTGTGGAGATTAGCGAGAAGTCGCCATACTATGCTGAGAAGGATCGTTGGTCATGGGCTAACTTCACAAATCTTGCCGATGTAGAGATATACAACTGTTCAAAACTTACGGCTTTGCCACGCGAACTTATCACCGAGTTGCCAAATATCCAGTCTTTAAATGTAGCGATGAACTACGGTATCTCTGCCAAGCAGCTAAAGGAGGATTGGGAAGCACTTATTGGTGGCGCATCGGGCGATAAGGTACAGATTCTATACCTTGGTTTCAACAACCTTGAGGAGACACCTTCAACAGAACTACTCTCTAAGATGATTAAGTTGGGTCTTCTTGACTGTAACAGCAATAAGCTACATACTGTACATCCATTTGGTAAGGGTGTCAACCCTACAACCCTATACTTCGACTACAACAATATCTCGAATATAGAGGCTGCCGAGGATGGTTACTTCTGTGGAGTTAGTCAGCTTGAGACCTTCTCATGCTCGAACAATGCACTTGAGCTTTTGCCAGACCTCTTTACGGCTAAGTCAATACACACGATGATATCTGCCGACTTCTCATCAAATAAGATTTCAGCATTGGAGAATGGCGATGCTTGGCGCGGTGTTAACACAGAAACCCTAAATCTTGCCAACAATCGTTTGGTGGAGCTACCAAGCAGAATTATGGGTTCTGGTTCTCGCATCAATGTACTTATGCTTAGCGCAAATGGTATGCGTAAGATTGAAAAGGGCGCGCTTATTGGCTCTGGTAGCGAGAACCTTACTACCATAGACCTTAGCTTCAACCGCCTTACGGAGCTTCCATACGAAGACTTTAGCATCACTAACATCCCTTACCTATATGGTATTGACCTATCGAGCAATGCCTTCTCGGAGTTCCCATACGCGCCACTCTCTATTGACCGTCTGACGGTTATGAGCATCCGCCAGCAGAGAGATGACCATGGTAATCGCACCCTTAGCGAGTGGCCAACTGGCTTGGGCACACACAAGGGCTTGTCGGCATTCTACATCGGATCGAACGACCTACGAGTGATTGAAGACACCATATCACCATATATCCTACTCTTCGAGATTAAGGACAACCCAAACATCTCGATTGACCTATCGAATGTATGTCCTTACATCGAGATGGGCTACTACGAACTAATCTACGACTCAACACAGGATATTCGCGGCTGTGATGCCCTTAATCTCGACTAAACAATGATGATTATGAAGAAGTATTACATATCGATTTTAGCATTGTTACTGCTTGCGGCATGCGTTGAACAAGCACCCTCAATAGAGGGCTTCGAGGCTGACCTAAGCACTATCGAAGCCGAGGCACATGGCGGTAGCTATTGCATAACCATTCGTTCCGAGGATGAGTGGTATGCACGAACAGATGCACCATGGGTGATGATGTCACCTGCGAATGGTCGTGGCGAGGTAAAGTGTACCATTAAGGTTGACTCTACCTTGGAGTATGATGTTCGTAACACCACACTGTTCATCACATCTACCTCTGCCATAGAGCCAAAGATGATAACCATCAACCAGCACGGCTACCCTCTCAGCATCACCCCCGAAACGAGCATGATTGAGATTGCAGCTTCGGCAATTCGTCAAGAGCGATGGGTGGAATTTGATGTTACCGCAAATGTAGATTTCGAGGTCTCAAGTAACGAGAGTTGGGTTGTAATCAATGACAACTACGCACTAAACCTTGATCGTGGGGCACGCCCGCGCACAACACGCCTACATTTGGATTGGAAGATGAATTCCGAGCCTATGCCGCGAGAGGCTACACTTACCCTTACACCCAAGGTTGAGGGCGACACTGCACAGTCAACCACAATCAAGGTATGTCAGATGGCAGCTCCTGCTATCGAGGATAATCGCCAGGGTGACTCACTCGCCGTGGTTACAATCTTCAATAAGATGGAGTGCTGGGGCAACGACATGATATCTACAACCGAGCCTATGAATCACTGGAGCAGCGTGCGTCTTTGGGAATCGACAGATAAGCTCCCTACACCTGAAGCAGTCGGTCGTGTGCGTGACTTAGACCTAAGTTACTTCAATACCGAAGATGATATACCCGTGGAGATTAAGCACCTCAAATATCTGGAGACCTTGTCACTCTATGGTAATGTGAACACGATGATTAAGAGTATCGGTCTATGCCCTGAGGTTGCTACACTCGAACACCTCAAGGACTTGCGAATTGCAGCTATGGGCTTGGTATCGCTACCAGAGAACTTCGCAGAACTTGGTGACACACTCGAGTCGCTCGACCTAAACTCTAACAACTTCAACGAGATTCCTAAGGTTATCACCAAGAAAAACTTCCCAAAGCTAAGGTCTTTGGATATTTCAAGTAACCGCCGTGCCTCTATCTCAGACCTAAGCAAGCGGAATACAACCAACGATAAGGGTATAGGTATTTATAACGATATGAACAATAGCGATGTGGTTAAGAACCTCTTCCTATGGGAGGAGTTGGAGAGTCTGGTACTCTCTTACAACTATATTGAAGGTTCACTTCCCGATTTCAAGGTTGGTGAAGATGGTGTTCGTGCCTATGAGGAGAGCGACATCCAGGGCGATACGCTTAAGTGGGCTGTAGAGAATAAGCTACCACGCATTCTGCCAAATATGAAGGACTTGCGTATCAACCTCAACTTTATGACAGGAGAGCTACCCGATTGGTTACTCTACCACCCACGCCTCTTGGATTGGGGTGCTGAGGTGCTTATCTACCCACAGCAGGAGAAGGCGGTGGATAGCCAAGGTAATGCAGTAGGCTTTAGCAATGTACCCACATCCCCTGAGTACTTCTTTGAGGCCTACCCGCTCTATCGTAACAAGTATGAGTACAACGAAGAAATGGAGTAATAGAGATGAGAAGAACTCTTATTATAGCATCACTACTATTTGCTGTAGGATGCATCAAAGATGACATAGCTGTTTGCCCATCGGAGCAGGATAACACCACAATAATGATTCCTGTGGATGCCAACCTTGGTGAGGCAATCATCAAGTTTAAGCCGGAGATGGAGGATATCCTCGATATGACAATGACACGCTCTGGCGGTGAGGCTACACGCTCAGGCATACCCTCAACAGACGAAGTTTTGGATATTCTCGGAGCATACTCCTTTGAGCGAGTATTTCCTGTTGACCCACGCCACGAGGAGCGTACACGCGAGGCAGGACTACACCTATGGTACATTGTTCGCTTCGATGAGAGCGAGAACATTGGCGAAGCCTTCGCGCGCCTATCGAAACTCGGCGAGGTGGATAAGCTTCAGTGCAACCGTCAGCTAAAGCGCGCCTACAACCCAAACTCTACGGTACACACTATAAGCGCAACACGCAGTGGCGAGACTCAACCTACAGAGTGGCCATTCAACGACGAGTTAATCTCGCGTCAGTGGTGCTATGCCAACGATGGCAAGATTACATTCGGCAACGGCACAAAGGCGTTGGCAGGCTGCGATGCAGGGTGTTTGGATGCGTGGGAGCTATGCACGGGCAACGAGGATATTATCGTTGCCGTGATGGACGAAGCTCCGATGTGGAGTCACCCTGACCTTGAGGCAAACATCTGGATTAATGAGGGCGAGGAGCTACACGCAGGCAAGGATGCTGACGGCAACGGCTACAAGGATGACAAGTATGGCTACAACTTTGTGCGTAATACAGGTGTCACCTCTTGGACATCCAATGGTAGCACAGGTCACGGAACGCATGTCGCTGGTACTATAGCTGCGGTGAACAACAACAATATTGGTTGTGCCGGTATTGCAGGTGGCGACGCTGAAAATGGTGTTAAGGGTGTTAAAATCATGACCCTTCAGCTCTTTGACGGCATGAACTCATGCTCACTTGCTATGGAGGCACGCGCGATGAAGTATGCTGCCGACAACGGTGCTGTGATATTGCAGTGCTCGTGGGGTTACAACTCTGCAAAGTCAAATATGATTATGGGCTACACACCAGGTCCTGCGACCGAGGAGGAGTGGGCAATGACATATCCACTGGAGAAGGAGGCTATCGACTACTTTATCCACAAGGCAGGCTCTCCAAATGGTGTTATCAACGGTGGTCTTGCGATATTTGCTTCAGGAAATGAGTATGCTGCACAGTCATCATTCCCTGCAGCCTACTCTAAATGTATCTCCGTATCGGCTGTTGCAGCGGACTACACCCCTGCATCATACTCAAACTACGGAAGCGAGGTGCTTCTATCGGCTCCTGGTGGCGACCTTGAGTACCACGGCGAGAGAGGTATGGAGGATAATCAGGAGTATCAGGGTGCAATACTTTCGACCCTTGTGGTTAATGGCGAGGCTACATACGGCTTCTATGAGGGTACATCAATGGCATGTCCTCATGTTTCGGGTGTTGCAGCACTCGGTCTTTCATACGCTAAGCAGCTCGGTCGTCACTTCACATCCGAGGAGTTCAAAGAGCTTATGTATGAGAGCGCCAGAAACATAGACGAATATTTCGAGGGCGAGAAGACATACTACATGCGTCATACATCGGCAGGTGCTACGCCTATAAAGATGAACCTTGCGGAGTACAAGGGCAAAATGGGTCGTTTGGTTGATGCTGGCAGTTTGCTAAAAACTATAGACGGTAGCGGTCGTGTTATGCGCATACCAAATATCTATCTTGCGCCAAACAATAGCACTACCCTAACCTTGTCTAATTACAACATCGAAGCTGCCAAGAGTGTTGAGGTTGCCGACATCGCTATTGCTGAGGCAAAGTTGGAGAACAACATCTTAACCATCACAGCAAAGAGCATCGGTCAGACTAGCCTAACGGTGGATGCCGACAAGAGCTACAGCGTAACGATTACTGTGCGCGAGGGTGCTAACGATAACGGATGGTTGTAGCATGAGAGGGTTGTGGCAAGTAGTTGTGTGTATGTTTGTGTTATTGCTCCCTATAGGAGTCATGGCACAGCATAACACCCTACTCACACGCCAACAGCTCGACTCCTTGATGAACCCTGTGCAATCAACCAAAAGTGCAGGGATATTAGTAGCAGAGCGCAAGTTAATAGACCTCGGCACGATAGAGGGCGAGGATATGGTAAACTTCGGCTTTGAACTACGCAACACAAGCGCAAAGGCGATAACAATCACTGAGCTTCGAACATCATGCAGTTGCATAAAGATTACAACGAAGCCCTCTAAAATTGAGCCACACGGCACAATACAAATAAAGGCGAGTTTCAACCCTGCGGGGCGTAGCAGTAGCTTCAGGTACTCGATACTAATTTATACCGACCTGGATGAACAACTACCCAGTGAGCGTGTGAGCATAAAAGGTGATGTCTATAGCAATGATGAGTGGTTACACCTCCCTGAGCGTGCTGGGGCACTAAGGCTGAGTCGCAAAGCGGTAACTATAGAGGGGCGAGGCGAGGAGCGCATAGCTGTCGCAAATAGCTCGGATGAGCCTATACAAGTAACTACACGCTCAACCATTGCAGGACTTACACTACGGTGTGAACCAGAGGTATTGGAGCCACACAGCGAAGGTGATATAGTCATTGGCTATAATGGAGAACGCGCCACAGAGCTTAATACTATGCTTATTTTAGAGGGTATCAACTGCACTCCCTCTGAACGGATGATAAGAGTAACAATAAAGAGATAAACAATGAGATTTTTCAGACTACTATTAACTATTAGCGTAGCTGTCATTGCGACACTCGCCACAGGATGCCAATCTCCCGACGGCGGTGACACACCTCAACAGGAGATTGCAGTGACATACTACACGATTGATGGAGCATGGCAACTCACCACATGGAATGGCAAGGAGTTGGATACAGGCACACAATTATTTATTGAGTTCGATCGCAAGGAGCAACGCTTCGAGATATGGGGCAACATAGGCTCAATGTATATGACCCAGACAACAGGGGGATTTACCATTGAGAAGAACGAGTACGAGGAGTATATCCTCGCTGGCTGGTACGACTATGGCGTAGGCGACTGGGCAAGCGACTATAGCGTTAAGATGCCACAATCGGGCGATAGCATGACCTGGAGGAGCACAACAACACCTGAGACCATGACATTTACGCGCATTGAGTCGATACCTGAATTTAACAACTAAATAAAATATAGGTCTTATGAGAAATTTTAAACTTTTCGCACTACTTGCAGCAACCCTATCACTACTCTTAGGGGTAAGTTGCGAACAATTCATGGGTGATGATACTGTTGTTAACAAGCCAACAATCAGCATCTCAGATGTGGAGTTCGACGCCAGCACTATGATGGCTAAGGTAATTATCGAGCCATCACAAGATGCTTCAGCATGGTACTATAAGGTGGAGGGTGCAGAGGCTTCTGTGGAGTACACAAAGATCGATGGTGCCTTTGAGGATGATGTGTTTTTCGAGGTTATCTACGGCGTAGAGTACACCATTAGTGCCTATGCCGAAAATAAGGCTGGTATGAGCGATGTTGCCACTAAGCTATTCTGCCAAATGCCTGAGGGAGAAGTTACAATCGCCATTGGCGAGATTACCCTCAACGAGCAGACAATGGAGGCAGAGGCAACCATATATCCATCATCAAACGCAACAAAGTGGTACTGGAAGGGCTGCGACAAAAGCAATGAGAGTAACACAGAGTGGATTGCCGTAGATGGAAATAAGGAGCAGAAGGTATTGTTTGCCTATGAGTGGGGCAAGGAGTATGTTTTGAGCGCATACGCCGTATGTGGTGTTGTGGAATCTAAGGTGGTAAGCCAAGAGTGCTACTTCGAGCCTTCAGTGCCTACAATCACCGTATCTAAGCCTATGTTCGATGAGGCTACGATGACCGTTAGCTTCGAGGTTACGCCATCAGAGGATACCTATAAGTGGTACTGGGGTCCTAAGTACGATGTTACAGGCGAGCCACAGGTTCCTGCAGAGTACTACGACAACGAGGCACGCACCGTGAGCTATGAGGTTGCCTACGATGCAGAGTACATCTTCGTATTCGGTGCTGTGAACGCTATAAACAAGGGCGATAAAAAGGAGATCGAGTTCTCGGTAATCTCTCCTTGTGTAGATATCGCAATTGAGAACCTTACTGCATACTCGTTGGATGCAGTGATAACAAAGAAGGCTCACTGTGCTAAGTATGTTGCAGGTGCAGTGCATACCGAGGCCTACAACCGCAATACATTTATCGAGCAGGCTCAGGCATCGCTAAATCCTGATGAGAGCTACCCATTTGCAGTCTTCAACTCAGCCACCGAGAGCCGCACATTCTCGGAGCAGGACTTGGTGCGTAACTCGCTTATTACAAGCAATGAGAACGCTGGCCTTATGCTCGTTCCTGGCACATCATACACTATAGCTGTCTACGGCGAGAATGAGGAGGGTATGTACACAGTAACAACTAAGGAGTTCGTTGCACCTGAGGCAACTCTAAACGGCAATGTTAAGGTATCACTTAGTGTGGATAACATCACCGAGACATCTGCAACGGTAAATATTGAGACTGAGTCGGCTTGTAAGATACTTGCTGGCTGCATGGACCCAGCGGTGACAAAGGCCGATACAGACAATCCTTTCGACTTCGAGGGTAAGAGCAATGCAGAGATTTGCAACTACCTTATCTCTATGACCCACGCCATTCCATCGCTATATACCGAGCCTGTAACACATCACCTCGGTAACCTCGCTATCGGTGGCACATACTACGCCTATGTTATCGCTATCAAGGATGGTAAGATTGGTGAGGTGGCATTCGAGAAGTTCACAACCAAGACCCCATCACTCACAGGTGTAGCGAAGATCACCTCTGCCGAGATTGTTGAGCAGACCTCACACGAGAGCGTCACAGTGCTTCTTGGCACAGATAGCAACGCTACGAAGGTACGCCTATATGCAG
>JAEIGA010002927.1_pt1 | contig 26911 bp, 45 predicted proteins | sample 9270691 | NCBI WGS metagenome assembly JAEIGA01 (sample SAMN17057246, study PRJNA624740) | gut metagenome | biome: biome; isolation source: fecal sample | host: Bos grunniens | place: China: Xizang | collected 2019 | reverse complement strand
TCCATTTTTCGTCCTGTTCTCCAAGTTCGAAAAATTTTTTATAGCCTTTTCTGTAATCCTTCCCTCCGACACTCTTTATAAACTTTTCCCTGATATCAACATTTCGTATCCACTCTGTTTCAGTGGATTCTTTTCCTTTTTTTAACACCTTTTTAGTTTTTGGGTGAAAGTGATATAGGAAGAAGTAACGCTCAACAGCTTCTCTTAGGCGTTCTTCTCCCTTTTGATAAAATTTGCAGTTTTAGTCGCAAACTTAACGATTTCAAGTTTAATGAGAGGGGATTTAAGCATAAGCTTCTGAATAAGCGGTACAGAATATTCAAGGGGTTTTCCCTCAAACATAACATTCTTACCCTTTACCGCGCGAATACCTTTTACAAGGCATGCGACTCGATTCGCGTCAATTTCTTTCTTCTTGTTTACCTTTTCAATCTGGTCCTTGATATCCTCTGCTTCGGCCATAGCTTTGTCATATCTCTCATTTTCAACGAGATTGCTGTCGGTTCCAGCTCCTGTAACAAGAAATTCAATACCACAGGGGCGACCGTCAATTTTCGGCTCAAACCAAATTCCATTTCTTTCATTATCTTCAGTGAAAAAATCCTCAAGGTTTACAGTTTCATTAGCCATATAAGCTCCATAAAAAAAAATATCCGCACCTCCATACGAAAGCACGGATATAATTTAGTTCATGAAAAATCAGAACTTAAACGCTTGCAGGGATTGTAAAGAAGTTTGTACAGTCTTTACCATTCCAACTTACAGTTACCTCAAGTTTCTGTTCTGCCGTAGTTTGAGCTACGCCTGTCAATACAGTAACCTGACCATAAGTATCGCTTACTCCACCATCCTCAACAAGGTCAAGGATAATATTAGCACCTGTTACAACATCTCCTGCAGCGTCAACTATTTTTGTTTTGTTAGGATTGTCAGGATCAGAAGTGTCAGGAACTTCATAACCAAGAACAGGAGTAAATGCCTGCTCTACATCATCAACTTTCACGCTTACTTTAATACCTTTTGGCTCTGTTGAGGCGTCATAAAGTGACAAGCTTCCCTGGCCAAGAAGAATATTCGGCGTGAATGACACGGCGTTTTTAACACCAGTAGGTGTATCTCCGTCTGCAACAACTTCCAAAGACTCTGAAGAAATAAACTTTGGAAGAGCGATTTTTAATACGCGGCAGAGACGTTCACCAAATGAACGCAAAGGAATCGACATGTCATAATCAGCCTCGCCGGAAGCAGTCAAATCCTTGTCTTCAGCTTTTGCATTGAAAATCTGGACCATATAAATGAATTCAGGCTTATCTTCATCTTTGAAAGAATCATTCATATATCCTTTATCTTCGAACGCAAACAAAACTTCGAAAGTTTTATTGTTGTTCGCAAGATTGTACAAGGCCTTTGCGTCTGGAACAAGATAAGTATTCAAGTTCGCGGTGATAGCTTTTTTCAAAGATGTCTTTGAAATAGCATTTTTTACAAACAAGGCATACTTTCGTTCCATGTTTTTATCAACATTGAAAGTGAGTGTCTTACCAAAAGTGATGTTCTTTCCGTTAATCCACAAATCACCTTCCCGAGCAGTAAACTGATCAGTGTCAGTTGCTTTTTCAGGAAGATTATCAATGAATGATTCTCCTGTAGTTACGCCGTCTTCAAATTTTGAAGGTGTAGCTCCACCGAGATTCTCCTTAGCTTCTGCTTCGTCAAGAATGTCAGTACTTGCATCACCCATAAATCCAAAGGAACCTGTTACAATCTGACCGATTTCAGCGTTCAAATCGACGGTATTTACAGCAAGTCGTCGAAAAAGATGATACATATCTTCTCCCTCAACGCCGCCGTATTTCTTGGCAATCAAATATTCAATATTCTTTTTGCCAAAAGTCATTTCGTTAACAACAGAACCTTTTGGAACAATAAGAATACCGTCTTCATGTCCTGCCACACCATCGTTCAGCAATCGTCGAGGACGGAATGTTTCATCATTGTTGTAGCTGTCCTCATCAAGTTTTGGCTCATACTTACCGCCAAGCCACTGATAATGAGGTTTTTCAACTTCTGTCAAATCGACATAAATCTTATCCTCTTCACCTGTGATTTCGGTTGTATGAGAGTCTTCCTCATAAAAGACACCGTTAAACAGATAGCCTTTTACTACGTCATCACCATTGATGTCTCCTGCTGCCTGCTTGCAAGCACGAGTAAGGAATTTACCCTCATCACAAGGAACCTTATCAAGGTTGCTGGCTGAATCAGCATCAGAGTTCCAGACTCTCCATTCGTTATTGAAGAGGGAACACATATTGTCATCAAATGTGACTGGTGAAAGCTCTACATCGATACTTCCGTCAACCGAAGTATTTCCCGGACGCGGAGCGGATTCTGCACCACCATGACGGAGCTCATTCGACTGAATAAACTCCATAGTAGGCTTCAAGCTGTTTCCTGTAGTTCTTGTAAGATACGGAAACTTAAGGCCTTTATCACGAGACTTTATTTTTGCAAAATTTTCACCTTTTTTGGTGTTAATTCGCGCAATATAAAGGTCGGTGTCTGAGCCCGTTTTTATGTTGTGCAAGACTTCTGATTTATCAATCATAAGTTTTTTCTCCTCTAGTTATCCAAATCAGCCTGAACCATTACGGTCACAGGCTCGGAATAGTAGTCGTCGAGCAACCGTGCGGAAGAACGGTATGCAGTCTTCAAGACCCTTATTCCGCTAAATGTATCACCACGCTTGAAGTTAGCTGCGATAAAATCGTAAGCCTCGTCAAAGTCGTCAGTGCCAAAATCTTTAGGACGGTTCATGTTTATCTGGAATCCAAATATCCACCTGTTCCGTCCGTGTGTTCCCCATTCCTTCTGAAACGGCTGTCCGTGTAATGGGAATATTTCGAACCAAATGTCATCAGTAGGTCTCTCCTGAGCCTTATTGGGTTCAATAACATTTGTAATATTGTCATTCTCATCTTTTATGAAGTAGGGGAATAAAATATCCTCGATTTCCCCGGTATCTTCATTGCGCTGCCGAATAGACATGGAGTAAAAGCGTTCTTTTATCTTTTTCCAGATGTATGTATCTGTCATTTATCGTAAATCTCCGTAATAGCATCTATATCCCTTGCCGAAAGATGGGTCTTATCTTTGATAAGATAGCGAAGCCTCTTCATCTTTGCCTTTGACGGGATTCTGGTTACACCTTTGTTATAACTGCGGAACTGTTTAAGATAACGATTTATGTCTTTTATAGACATAGACTCGATTTCAGCCTGTGTAATCCTTAACATTCCGTAAGGAGCCTGTACAGAATAACCGTTCTGAACACCATGCCAATAATCAGCCTTTGCAGGTTCTGGGGTATCTGCGCATTTATATCCGCCATATTCAAGCATTGCAAATCGAGGATGCGTATTTTCAATTCTTATGGAACGGATTCTTCGCTTACGGTTATAGATGTTTATCCCACCTCCGAATAATCTGTCTTCTATTTCACCTTGAACCCATTTAATCATAGTTTCATTGTTGAAATGATTTCCGCTAACTTTATCGTCTGCATTATCAAAAAGATGTTCACCCATTTCAGCAGCCGTTATCGACTTGCTTCCATACGAAATAGTCCAGTATTTCCAGACATAATCATCATCAGGCTTATGCAACCGACCGTCTTTTCTGTAGTATCTTTCATCTTTCGGAGTCCTTGAAACGACCCTCTGAAAAAACATGGCAACACGAAACAGTACGTTCATGTTGTACATAAAGATAGAGTTAGTTACAGCTTCCCCGACGATAACAGCAACCTCATCTTTTATACTCGTTGTTATAAGCTTTGAGATTTTCTGACCGTCTTCCTCTCTTGCGACAGAGACAGGAGCAAACCCGTTTGCGGATTTTATCTTCAAGCTGAAGGTTACTGCCATTTATGCTTTTCTCCCCTGAACGACATAAGTAACTACATAATCGCCCTGTGGGTTTATCTGCTTGCAGTGAATTATATTGTAATCCACTCCCGCATACCTTATCCTGTCCTTGGCCTCTACCGGCTGCTCATTGAAGCGGCAGACAAATTTCACGTCACCCGCACCAATAACGCCGTCACTTTGGGCTATAGTTTCCTCTGAGTAGGTAAGCATTACGGCCCGGGAATCTCCCTCAACCTCGCGGAAAACCTTTGACACTTTCCCTGTCTTCGGGTCTTTTGATTCCTCACCCTTAAGAAGAACGGCGGTCTGACCGTTAGAGAACTCATCTATAAGCTCATCCGCAGTCTCGCGGAATTCAGACCAGTCCACTAAATTCGTCCCCCGAGAAGGTCAGTGTGTACAGCCCGTTTAATTCGGCTGTAGTCATTCTTTGTCTTGTAAAGGCCTGCAAGAAGTGAGTCTAGAACAGAGAACCGTGAGATATAGCCCTTTGCACTGTCTCCTGAAGAGAAATACTCAACCTCAAGAGTCTCAGCCTTTTTCCTTTTCACTTCGCCTGAAGCCGAGTTCACGGTAAAAAGGGAAGTGGTAACGGCAATAAAGCCAGCCTCACAGACTGCCTGCTTCAGCTCTTCCGGGATTCCAAGAACCTCATCTCCGTCCTTGTCGAAAAGCTCCACGCGCGGGAAGCACAATGCCTGCCGCCTGTGATATTTCTTCTGACCTTTCCAGCCTATCGTTGAATAGGTTCGGTCTATATAGCGGGTGGCATTTATGAGGTAAGACTTTCTCTCATCCTCAGTCTTAGTGGCCCACGATTTCTTACCCGTGTTCCTCATATACTCGTCCGCATAGTCAAGGCTGACATAAGAGTTCGCGAACGGAACACAAGAACCGTCCTCGACTATGAGAGAAATTGCTTTTTCTTCTTCTACATCAGCCATATTGTTTCCTTACTCGTCACGGAGCGGCTTCTTTGATTTCTGCTCCTGTTTTTCTTTCTTCTCTTCTGATTTCTGAGCTTTTACAGGCTCAGGTTTAGGCTCTTCTTTTTTGACTTCCTCAACCGTAACTTCAGGCTTAGGAGCTTCAGTTACGACAGACTGTACAGGCTCTTTTGCTTTTTCAGCCTCTCGTCTTGCTTTCAATGCTTTTGATACCGCCCAGGTAGTAAACATTCCCATAAAATCCTCCAAATACAAGGGCAGAGTGCCCGAAAAGAGCACTCCGCCATGTGGTTAAACTTTTGCGATAAGTTTTGTGATTGGGACATTCTTGATGTTGTCAGCAAGTTCCCAGTTAGTTGCTGTTGCAAGCTCTGCGTTTGACGCAGTTGTTTTTACTGGAGTTCCGACCCATTTCAATCCGCGTGGGTGCATTACAAATGCACGGCGGGTGATAAGAATGTCAGTTCCGTGAACCTTGTCGCGGTCTGTTTCTGTGATTTCGATACCGTCTGTGTCTTCGTTGAAAGCAACTGCTCCCTGTCCGAAGAAGTAGATTGGCTGAGCACCACTTATAGCTTTGATTGCGTCGTCAACAATGACTGGTTTACCCATGAAGAATTTGTACTCCATTGGGCTGTCAGCTGCACGGACTGTTTCGATAAGTCCGAGTTTGGCAAGTTTTGCCATTACTGCTGAGTTACATGCGATACCGCCGAGCTCAGAAACATGGTCGCCCATGAGGTACATGGCGTCAATCATTGCTGCATTTGAAAGCACTGCCGCGTCACCTGTCTCGCCAGAAATGTCGAGAACGTGATCCTTCAAGGCACCGTCAGTTTTGTCTGTGATACCTGCAAGGACATTCAACAGAACATGCTGCTCGCGGTTTGCCCAGTAAGCACCGTCCATATCTCCGATTGCAGACATCGGGTCACTTCCTGAGAAGTATCGTGCAAGGTCGTTTGCACCCCAGATTTTTGTGCGGACAAGGACTGCTGCAATAGACTCACCAGCCTCGATGTTGTTGATTGTGTAATCATCGGAGTCAGTCATGATCTCGTCGTCTGCATTGTCAGCATCTACAAGACTCTTCCAGAACGGAATATGAACTGTTTTTCCGCCTTTCACCTGACGGCTCATGTTAGGGAAAATGAGGTCAGGGTCACGGGTTGCGATTCCAGAGGCAATGAACTTGTTAAGTTCAATTGTCTTGCCAATTACATAAGGATTGTACACTTCAGGTACAATTACGTCAGAAATTTTTGTAGCTGCCATGGTTTTCTCCTATTGACCGAACTACACTCCCGCTGCCGCCTTCATCTGTTTGTACAGTTCAGGATTTTCTTTCAACAAGCGTGCCTGTTCAGTAAGGTTAAAAGTTTCTTTCTTGAACGGATTGATGACCTGTGACTGCTGTGCACCTGTGCTTGTTCCAGCTCCTCCGCCAGTAGAAATGTTACGAATCCATTTCTTACCGAAGTCAGTAACAAAGAAAGCTTTGGTAGCTGCGACACCTGTCTGTCCGTCCGTGTTATAAAGCTTCATACCTTCGCCCAAGTCGCGCTCGACGAATTTAGAGCCGTCATGTCCGTAGATAGCCTCAAAGAGATAATCTCTGCCAGAAGGTTCGATATCGAATCCCTCAGCAGCCTTGTTGAAATCCTGAATACACTTGAGGTAATGCTCGTTTTTCTGAGCTTTCTCAAACTTCTCAGTAAGGTCCTTGATAGCAGATTCTTTCTGCTCCAGAACTCCTTTATATGAGCTTTCCAGTTCTGACTGTTTCTGCTCATACGCTTTCTCGCAGGCTTTTTTGATTTCGTCCGGGGAGTTAGCCTCAAGCTGTTTCTGCAAGTTCGCGAAGTCTTCCGCAATCTTCGCGTTCTGAGCAACAAGCTCTTTAACTTTCGCCTCTGACTTCTCTTTCTCTTCCATGATTGCCTGACGGTTCATTTTCAAACCGTTAAGGTCGTCATTGTAAAGAGCGAAAAGTGCTTCTACTTTCTGTCCGACTTCATCCTGCCCTGCAAGAATTCGTTCTACCGCTTCTTTTGTGAAGATAGGTTCTTTCATGTGGTAATACTCCTGTATTTTTGAGACTGTCCCTTTCCAAAGGGATTTACATAGGAAAGTGGTCACGCTCCAAGCGGATTCTTTCCTCTTCAGTCAAAAAAAAGAGTAGGGGAGAAAAAAAAATCGCTTAAATCAGAAAGTAAAAAAAAATGTCAAGAGGCAAAAAAAAAGAGTGCCCGAAAGCACTCTGAATAAATATCAATTATTTTCGTCTACATGTATTGAAGAAGATTCATGTTTTAGTTCTTCCTGTTCATGCCATATCATACGAAGTTTAATTATAAGCTCCATAGATTTCTTTGCAGGCATTTCTCCTAAGCTTTCAAGAATAAGATTTGTTTCTTTTTCATCGAGCTCTAACGTCATATATCCTCCTTTTTCGGAACTTCTTTTATGTTATAGAATTTCTTATGATCCAGTTTGTCGGCATTAAGGAATTCTTCCTGTGCGCCCTTACTGTTTATCCAATCTGGAAGAAAAAATGTAGCCTCACAGACTTCCTGCATGGAACGGCTTACTTTCATGTAATCTTCCCATGAAAAATCTGAAAAAGCCCCCAGCCATGCAGGAGACATCACACTATGTCCCATTTTTATAAGTTTCTTTTCGACCTTCCTAAATTTTTGTTTGTACCGTTTTTCCCCGGTGATTTTTCCCGCTATATAGATTTTCATAATTACTCCTATTTCTTTTTAGAATCCTTTCTTGGCCGCCTGTTATTTGCCTGTTCTTTACGAGTGGCAAATCGACAGTTTGATGGACTGTAACTTGCATTATTATCTTTTCTGTCGATTGATTTAGAGTCAGAATAGCCATGAGCTAAGGCCCATTTTTTGAAGGTCTGAAAATCGTTTTTCCATTCTGCACAGACTCGGATTCCTCTGCCTCCATAATTTACATAAGAATTGGAATGAGTGTTATAACATCGATATTTCATTTTTTCCCAAATTTTATACAATCTTGTATCACTATCAGCCATATCTAAACCTCCTTAATGACCAATTCTATCCTGCAATAAGCGTTGTTTTTTTCGTATACGTCATAAATGTGTTTTTCAGGAATAATTTTCCAGTTGTCATCTGGCAAAATCTCTGCATCAACTAATGTATCAAGAACAGAGGAGAGCTGATTGTCAGAATCACGACGCTTAAAATCTCCATGACAAAAAGTCACAGTAAGTATAACTTGCCTTCCTTCTGGGATTTTTTCTATTTGTTTTCTGGCAATTAAAAAAGAGAGCTCGGAAACTATCATGTCGTGCCATTTAGTATACCTTTTGTTAGGGAAAGAACGCCCACTACGGGTATTTATCCGACTGTTTTTTTTACTCGGAGTCTCTCCGTTTAATGTTATTGTCATGCAAACAGACTAATCAAATTAAAAAGCATCCTTAAATTAAGTCTGTAATTTTTAGCCCCTAAAATACGGTTATGACAGACAAAAACAGAATTTTAAAAGAGACCTTAAAGCATTACATAAACCTCGAATACTATGCGAATGGACTGGACGAAGAGTTCCAAACTCTCTTGAAAGAATTGCAGAATAGATGTCGGGTAAAAATTGAGTCACAGAAATCCATAAGCACGAAAACCGGGTACGCAACACTTTATAAGCTGATAAAAGAAGAGGTCGATGATTTTCAGAAAAAACTTGAGGAACGGCTGGAAGAACAGGCGGAGCTTGTTATGAATCAGGAACTGGGATTCCTTGATTACCTTTACAACGGCTCAGAAACGAAATCTAATGAACCTGATGAAAATTCAGTTGTAAAAACATCCGCTCTCGCCATAGGTGGAGTATCATTGGCAAGGCTGCTTTTCGCTCCAATAGACGGGAGAGACACTACAAGACAGTTTGTAGAAAGGACAGAAAAAAACATCCTCCGCTCATTTGATACATCGTTAAGAAGCGGCTATTTGTTCGGTCAAAAGACGGAAGAGATAACCGCCCAGATTGACAGCAAGTTGAAGCAGGTCTCCAGAGGTATGCAGAGCGGAATAAGGACAGCCATCCCCTCATACGCAAAAACTACAGACAAGATTGTGTTTCTTAACAATAACGCAGAAGTTGTCTATTGTGCCCAGCTTGACGGGCGCACATGTATTGTATGTGGAAGCTGTCATGGGCTTCATTACAAATCAATAACCGTGGCTCCTTCAATTCCTCAGCACGCAAACTGCCGCTGCGTTTACCTTAGAGCATCAGACATTACAGAGCCAATGCCTACTTACGAAGAGTTTATTGAATCTCTTAAAGAGGAAGAACAGAAAAAAATATTAGGAATAAACCGTTATAAACTCTGGAAAGAAACTGGAATAACCCTCGAAAGATTTATAAATAACGGTGAAGTTATACCAATTGAAGAATTGAAAAATCAATTAAAAATAGAAAAAGTTCCTGTAAAAAACAAATAAAGATAAAACAATTGAAGTGGCAGAAAAACTATTCCCTAAAGAAAAATGGATTAAATATTCTGATAAAGTGTACTACGCCGAAAGTCGTAACCTTTCAAGTAAAAATGAATTAGCAAAATTTAACAAAGAGGTAGAACAGGCAAAGCTTCTTGCTAAATACGGTCATTTCAGTTACCTACCGCCAGAATTAGGAATTGGAAGCCATTATGATGCTATCACAGACGGAGTTGAAACAGAATTTAAGGCTGTTACTGGAAATAGAAATGCTATTGGGCATAACTATTCTAAAGCTATTACGCAGGGACACAATGTATTTATTCGTATTTCAGCAACTGAAAGCCCTAATAGTGTTTACAGAAAGCTTATTGGAACAACAAAAACCATTATTATGGCAAACAAACCTGTTGGACACGGTGATATTTTTGTTTGGATAGAAAAAGATAATAAACTAAGGATATGGGATATGGAATCAATAAATAAAAAAGCACAAGAGCTAATTGATAATGACCTAAAAAACAAAAACACCCAATAGGGTGTTTCGTTTGGTAGGGTTTACGCTTACACATACTCCCCACTTATGATAATAACACATTTATAATATTTGTCAATAAAATAATTTTTATGAAAAAAAAATGGAAAGATGTGCTCTAAAATACCCACGGGGAACGAAAGTTCCCCGCTTCGGCTACCCGCCAAGAGGAACCTCTCAGCCGGCTGATATAACTATATCATATTGTCCATATCTGTCAACAAAAAAAGGCGTACCAAAAAAACACGCCCTCGGTTGGTAAGCAATTTTGAACTACTCGACATCAGTGATTGTCATGTCGTTCGTAACTGTTGTATTGTGGACGACAGTGAGCTTGCTGATAGGATACCTGTTCAGAAGCTCCATGAACTTCTCCTTTGTCTCAGCAAGTGAGCCCGAGAATTTCTCGCCAGTGGTATCGTCCAGAGCGTAATTGAAGGCGTTCGTGCCTTTTTCAACTAAGATTGAATACATAAGTCTTCCTCCGTGTTTCAGTTTCACAAATGATATGCCGGGAAAAACCTCCGCTTAATCCCCGTTGAATACTTTTTTACTGCTTGTCCTTTTTCAAGTTTCATACTGTCATTCTCCTATTAGAAATTAAATGGTTAAAGGGTGTTAAAATTAACCTTTTTTATCGTTTTAAATCTAAACTCACATCTCTGTTAAATATAGTGCCATTAACGGTTAATTCATCTGTATTTTCATCATAGGTATAATTATAGGGACCTGTTTCTATTCTATCCCCAGATATAAGTGGCTCAAAATATGTAAGAACGTTACCCGCATTCAAATAATAGACCATTTGTCGGTAGCGATAAGCCCTATATACTACAGTTCCGCCACCACCGCTAACATTTACAGTAGCAGTTACTTTCTTCATTCCGTCTTTTCCTGCGGTTGGAGTAATTTCCACTGTTCCGTTCTCGGTAATTGATACCTCCTTATTATCTTCAAGGTCTGTACTACCTCCATTAACATTTACTGTTGCAGTAACTGCTGACATAGCATCTTTACCAGAAGAAGGAGTGATTGTTACAGTCCCGTTCTGTGTGATAGATACGGATTTGCTAGACTCAATATTGAGTCCTGCGACACTTTTGTAGATTGTATCCTTGATGTCCTCTGCCGCCTTGTTTATATCACCAAAGGAACCCCTTGCCGGAAATACGAAATAATTACTGTTTTTCTTTGCCATAGTCTTTCTCCTGATTTTTTTTATTTTAGTCGGACTGAATCCTTTTCTTAATTCATCAGCCCACAGTTCTGAGCCGCCTGTCGCGCTCGTTTATCCTTTTCTTGAACGCCTCATAAATCTCCTGAGCAGAGGTTCCCGACAGGTTCTCCTGATCAATGAGGAATATGAAGTCGTCATAGTTCATGTCAGGGTCAATGAGTTCCTGCTGTTTCAAGATGTAGAAGACACAGTAAAGCGGGAACTTGCCCTGACCTGAAATATTAGCTATAGAGTTGATGATGTTCGGGTCGAGGCTCATTGTCTCGTAATCGTAGTTGAGGTGAATCTCGACCACGCCCTCGTAGTTATTCCATTCCTCATACCACTGGACCAGATGAGAGATTTTCTCGCTCACATTTCTTGCGAACGTCGCGAGCCTTGCGTTCTCACCCGAACGGTGCACATAAGCCGATTCTGCAGTCTCCGAAGTCTTTTTGTCCGGGGCTATGGACTTCATGAAGATTCCCGCGATAAGATTCTCAATCTTGTCTATGCCGTCCTTGGTGTGCTCCATACCTTCACCAGCATAAGAGAGGACTCCAAACCTGGCGTCAGGGTTCTCTTCCGTAATGAATACATCATCACCAAGTACGATTTCGTCGTCGTCCTCGTCATCCCGCCTTGTGTAGCCCGTAATCCAGCCCGTAGGCATTGTTACCTTATGCAGGCCGTTGTAATAATCAGCCATTACCTGATAGTGGTGAATGTTCATCATCGCAAGGTCATAGAGAGGCGATTTCTCGGCAATATCCGTCGGAAGAAGCACGAACGGGATATAAGTTATCTGCTGTCCCTTTATGAAGATAGGCACGATTTCAACTGTCATGTCGATAATTTCGTCCTTTTCGTCATAGACAGGGTTCCAAATTCTCTGCTCGTAATACCCCTCGTCATTGATTGCAAGCACTCGGTACCGTTCCCGGTTGAGCAGAGTGAACTCGTCACGGTAGACATTTACTTTCTCTCTGAGGACCACAAGCTTGAGCCTGTTTATGCCCGTTGAGTTGTCGAAGATTCTGTTGATAATCTGCTCGGCGGGATAATAGGTGAGGTAAGGGCGGATTCCGCTTTTCTCTGCGTCATAGACTGACATTCCCTGACCTGCTTTCGGCATGTCGAGAAGCATGCCTCCGAATCCCGTCTTCAAGAGGTCGTCAAATGAGTTCGAGCAGAACTGATAGAGCGAATTTCCCTTGCCGTCAACATTCGAGAGCAGACCTGACTTTTCAAAGTCCTCGCTGCATACGAGGGTAGGGGTTCGTCTGAACACCATTGCGTGCTGAACCTGATACGCCATGTATGTGAACGGTATAAAAGGAGTCCTCATCTTGTAGGCCTCGTATCTTGCTTTCTGAATCTCCTTGCACTTATGGCTCGCCATAGGCAGGTATTTCTCACCCTTTTCCTTTACGACATCCTCTCCTGCAATAACCTCACGGCAGACAGACCACCGCTTTACAAGAACTGCATACTCAGGATAAGTGGTCATTACTGGAAACTGTATAATATCTTTCTTGAACAACTTCATTTTTTATCTCCTAGTATCCGTATACTCTTGGCCTGTTAAGGCCCCAGCTTCGTTTTATAGGCTTCAGGTAACACAGAAGGTAAGCGGCAGCGTCCGATATATGATCAAGTCCGCCCGACTTATCTGTGTCCTCTCCGTCTTTTCTGTAGCAGTAACCCTCAAGGGCTTCCTTGAGCTTCTTACATCTTCCTCTGGTCACAAAACAGTGACGCTCTCCATTTGCGTTAAGGAACGCCGTGTTGACGGCATTAAATTTGTCGCGGGAAGAATAAGGTGCTTTCGGACAGCAGACATGAAACCTGTTCCGTCTCAGAATCTCGTAATCAGTCTCGCCGACAGCAGCGGAGGTTTGTCGCTTACGGCAGGTAGGATCCGGGTAAACAAATATGTCTGCTTTAGGAAATTTCTTTCTAATAGCATTGCAGAGAACCTGAGTGTTTGAGTTCGGTTCGACTATCTCATCAAAGAAATAGATGTTCTCACGCTCTTTTACGGCGATAGCCGCTGTCATAGGGTTGACGTTAAAGTCGATTCCGATATGAACGTCTGTTGAATCCTTTCCCCAGTTCTCATCAAAGTCGCATACATTCTGCTCGCGGTCGAACATGTCATAAACGCGCGAAGCAAGGTTCTCGAAGTTAGCAAGATACTCCTGTGCAAACATTTTCGGGGACATATTTCTTTTCTGTCGCTCAATCTCTTCGATCGGTACGTTTCCGCCGTCAAGAGTCGTATATTGGAATGTAGCCCAGTCCTTATCCTCAAGGGCTTCCTTGAAAGTTTTATAGAACCAGTTGTAGCCTTTAGGAGTAGAGACGAGTATCGCGCGGCCCATTTTATCACCAAGGGCAGGAGAAACGGTGTCCCATACGTCGTCCTTCATAAACGCACATTCGTCCATGATAACGAGGTCAAGAGATGAACCTCGCAAATGCTCAGGGTTGTCAGCTGTGACTACATAAAGGATCGAGCCGTTGATAAACTTATAAGCCTTGTCCATTTTGTTGACTTCCGCAACCCACTCTTTAGGGATATTCTTTGGCAGCCAATCATCCCACATGATTTTCTTTGCCATGTCCCAAGTGGGAGCTACATACCAGATAACCGAGTTCTTTTTCTTTGAAATCTGCTCAAGGATTGCTGCTCCCGAAACAAATGATTTGCCGAATCGTCGTCCAGCGTTGACTATTTTGAAACGATGGGGGTCTCGAAGAATCTCAAGCTGAGGTTTGGTAAGACGGAAAGGTATCTCTGCCATCAGTCATCCTCCGCGTCAGCTATAAGTTCCGAGCCGTCTTCAAAAGTCACCCCAAACTTGGTCGGCCCGTCGTAATCATCAGGGTCTTCCTCCGCACGGGAAGCTTTCTCGGTAATCTGCTCCAGCGTATCTCCACGCTCGGCAAAGATGATTGCCGGAATCTCATGCTTGTTTTCCTGTTTCTGAACAGGAGCGCGACCAAAGAGACGCTCTGCTATAACCTTTGCGGCTGATGTCGCGTCCTTATCTGACTCCGCATAAATGGCGGTCTTATAAAGCCTGTCAACGACGGCCTGCCACTGTGTCGTTCTTTCGCCGGACAACGGCGACTCGACATACTGGTTTGCCGCATACGACATGGCATCAGCGAGTGCTTTCTTTGAGCCTGAGTAGGGTTTGTTATTAACTTTGTTTGTAGGAGAGATAATTCACATGAGGCTAGGGTAGTTCTGAAAAAAAATGAACTTAAACGGGAATATTTTTTTTTATTTTTTTTCGCTTTTGATTTAAGCGTGTTTTTTATTTCTTCTAAGATTGACAGTGTTGGAAGTAAACCACCCAACTTTTGAAAGACCTTCGATGATTTTCATTTTGAGAAACCTTAATGATGTGGGTTTTGTTGAATCGGTTATCGAAGGACGATTCAGTAGGTGGTTCTACAAACAAAGCCTGTATCATTAAGGTTTTTTGTTTTTCTAATCCACAAACCTGTACTGGTGGAGCAAAAAGAAGAGTACAGAGAATTCCAACATTCTGTTAGACGAGCAATACAAGCCCACCGTAGCAGAATTACAAAAGGTACAGCGGGATGCCATATCAAGGTGCCAACCGTGCGGCGAAAGATGAGCGGTGATATGGGGGTTGTCATTTCCAACCTAGAAAGTCTATCAAATCGAACCAAGAAATGTTATGAGTTCGGTCTGTTTGAGATGAAGGGGTCGAGGGGAATAAAATCCTTCGCACACGAGAACAGTTAAAAAGCAACTGCGACGGAACCAGCTTCTGCCGTAGGGCTATCTGTTCTCAAATCAGCTAATCTCAGGGAATTTAATATATATATTCTCTGAAATTTAAAGAAATTTACTACTAATCGGCTGAAAGCCGATAGCGAGCAAAGCTCGCTGAATTTAAAGGAGTTAAAGAAATGATTGTTACAGAAGAATGGCTTAGAAGCAATATGAACAACGGTATCGGTGTTACTGCAAAACAAATCAAAGCTTTGGGATTGTCTTATCCACCGAAGAAAGGTTGGTTAAGAGGAATTGTCGGTACAGAAATTTCTGAGGAACAAGCAATCGCATTTCAAAACGGAAGAGGCATAAAGACTACAGTTCCAGAGGAATCTGACAGTGTTTTAGTTGATTCAGTTGTCGTTTGCTCTTATGTGGTCAAAATGCCAAAAGAAGAACTTTTTAAATCTCCGTTATTAGCATACGGATATATAAAACCATTACAAGGAAGCTGTTCATTATGTGCGAAAAAAATTAGGCATATCCTGAAAACAAAAGGAGTCGCAAAAGTTCATTATGTACCTGTTTGCTCTGACTGTGCTTCAAAACTTGGTATTGATTTTGCCACTGATAAACCCAAAATTTCAGAGCAAAAGAATTCTCCTGTCGTTGACAGTAACATCAGTTTTGACAATATGAGAAAGCTGTCTTGAAAATTTTCTTTTTTTTCAAAATTGAACAGACAACTCAAATTATTTTATAAACTGATTTCCTTATAAAAGATTTAAGCGTTTTATTTTTATCTTACAGAATATTTATCGGAGGCATTGATATGAAAACGAATGTAACGATGGAATCTGTGAGTGACAGAATTCTTTTTGGTGTTGTAATCAGACAGGAAACGAAAGATTGTTCTCTCTGTCTGACAGATTTGCAGGAAGCTTATACCCACGCAAGGATTAAGAACGGCTGGAGCGGCAGGCTTGAAGTTCAGCACATTATCAACCAAAAAGAAAACTCTGAAAGAATTTTTTACATCTTGTCTGAGCAGAAAATCATAAATTGGCAGATTCACCAATTTATGAAAGAGGTCGAGGACAAGGGAATGGTTAAAGTTTTGAAAGAACTTGGAGTTTATAAGACAACAGGAAGAGGTGCTGACAAGCGAGTTATGTGCAATCCTTATATCTGGGCTTTAATCGCCATGGAGTTAAACCCTATGCTTTACGCGAAGATTGTTATGTGGCTTACTGATCAGCTTATCTTGAACCGAATTGAAGCCGGAAACTTTTACAAGACACTTTCCGCTGCACTTTACAAGCTCCCCAGTCCTGACTATAAGACTGTTGCCACAGAACTGAATCTAAAGATATTCGGAAAACACGAGCCTAAAATACGCAACAAAGGTTCTCAAAAACAGCTTAGCCAGCTCTCACACCTTGAAGACAATATCGCGTACTGTATTGAGAACGGCTTTTATAAAACGAATGAAGAAGTAATCTCTGCCATAAAAAACGCAAAGATTGCTTAAAAAAAATAGGGGCGGAAGCCCCCAAAAATTTTATTTTTCAAACCCCTTAAATTTCCCTACAGAGCCTCGTATCGGGCCGCAGAGAGTTTTCCGGGGCGTGGATGAACATCTTTTATCATCCCTCTGAAAAAAATCTTTTTTTTCAAAATTAAACAGATGTTTTGGAATTATCTGAAAACTGACTTTTTCAGGAGCGGCTAGAACACTTTTTTATATGTCTGTTTATTTTTGTTATTGCAAACAAATTCCTGCAGTAAGGACACGCCTCAAAGGTTATATCGCCAATCGTCTGCCTTAAAGGTTGTTCTGGTTCCTTGTCAGATTCGGGCAGTGAATATCCGGCTTTAAGTTCCGCACGGCTTACTGTTCCGTCATGTTCTACGTAATAATTCATAATTAGTTTCTGTCCTTCTCTGTAATGTATTCAACCGGGACAGGATGGATAAACCATGCACAGTCCTCCCTGAAACGAAGCCTCAGAAACCTGTCGCCGGCAAACGCCCTGTTGTAAAGCCTGCACACCTTATCAACCAGCCTCGGAGACAGGTCGTATAAAAGCTCCCTGTCATCCTTCAGGTACCTGTTAAGATCCTTAAATCCAAAGGCTTTATTTATCTCCCACCGTATATCGATAAATGCAAATAAAAGCCTTTTCTCTTCTTCGGTTATATCCTTCAGGATATCAGCTCTATCAAGGTCCTTTTCGTACCCCGTAAACCCGTCCTTATCGGTTCCGTGCCTTTTATAATATTCCCAAACTTTATGGTAATAAGCTATATCCTTAACGTCACGGAGCTTTTTAAGGCAGTCCTGATAGACTTCACATGCTCCGTTACACTCCGTACAGAAATGCCTGCAATAACCGTCATCGAACCAGATACATTTATTTTTATTCCTCATCACAGTCTTATCGGCAGTTTTGATATGTCTCTATATCCCCGCGAAGCGGGGCGATTATTTGTATCCCATAACAAAGTCTATCGTGCAGCCAAGCTTCTTGCAGATCTCGTAAATGACCGAAAGGTTAAGAGGGCGATCATTACGGAGCTTAACACGGGTTACTCCCGGCAATCCTTCTGTGTAGCTCTTTTTTCTCGGATTCTCAGACTTGTAGCCTTCGCCGAACCTCGCCTCAACCCCTTTCTGCCCCTTAAAGCCTTCAGGGACTTTATACCCCGCAATACGTCTTGGCGGCTCTATCCCGTCAAAGAGGTCATTTGCATTCTTTTTCTCTTCTGGATGAGCTTTGTTCCATTCGGCAATGTAATCGTCAAGAAACCTCCACATAGGTTTATATGTGACTTCTCCCGTAAACTTTTCCGGGAGTGGTTCCCTCTTACTGTCAGCAAAAACATCTTTAACATCTATCCCGTCGAACGACAACACCTCGCTCGGATAACATTCAAGTACAGAGCATATCTTCGCAACAACATCCGTCACAGGAGTCCTTGTGTCGTTACATATATGCGAGAGATTGTTCGGTGCCATGCCACACCTCTCTGCGACATCCTTAACGCTGAGTCCTTTTGTCTTGATAGCGGTCTTTAACCGCCTGAAACTTATCTGTTCATTCATACCTGTATACTAATGCCTTATTCGCTAACTGTCAACTTGTTTTATACAACTTTTTCAATATTTTTACATCATTTTATAACTTATGTATATGATTTTATAATTTTTGTACATTATAGGTATACTTTCTCCCTATGGGAAGTATCAAAATCCCCAGATTCACCTTACAAAAAGATTAAACAACCGTCCTTTTCAGCCTGTAACTCTTTATAGACAGTATATCTCCACCAGTATCATTTTACCCAATATCTCATTCATATTTCCTACTTATATTACTATTCTTTGTATATTTATGCGGTTTTTCTGTATATTTATGCACCTTGAAAATGTTTTTTGAGAGCAAAAGGGGATAAGGCACCAGGTCTTCCAGGCTCCTACCCCTAGTGGGGAGCTAGGTAAAACAATAGTTAGCCGTATATAATTCGTATCAAAAATACAAAAAAGATGTAAAAAAGTACTTGCAATTTATCATGAATGAGTATAAAGTAAAACCATGAAAGGGCAAGCAAGGCCGATAGCCTAGGATGTAGTTAGGCAAGTCGAGAACTTTGAAAGTATAGTGAAGGGAGCGGTAACCGCCTAGAAAAACTTGCATACATGACATGTGGGTATGTCTATCTCATTAATAGTTAAATGTCTAGGCACTTGTAAAGGGAGTTATCGAGCGGAATTTACCGCATGAATTAAAACTATCTATATAGCTAGCTGATTCTTTAATATTGGATTGAATTATGCTTATACTTTGGCGAATTTTTGGTATAGCCTTAATGTAGAATGCTACTTGAATAAATAGCGGTTATGTAACTTTAGTTTTACATATTGCGATAGTAGCAAGTCTTGAAATAGTAGTCATTGTAGAAAAAACAGTGAAAAGAGAGATAGTCGGTACTGAATCAATATTAACAGTGTCCGCCATGTTTCGCTAATAGCTGAATCGAGTTGACAACATCCATAATATGAGTATGGATAGAATCGGCTTGAAAGTAAGCTAAAAGAATTCTTAAACATGGGAAGATTCTTAAAAGTGGATAGCTTGCTATCCATGGGAATAGAATCAAGCAAGTATAAAAAGTATGCTTAGTTTATGACTTCTAAGTGGTATAGCTTTATTTATAGAGTTATAGCTAAAAAATCCTATGTTGCGATTGTTTCCGACATTCTAGTTAAATGGATTCTGCTAGATACTTGAAACAATTCTTTTTTTTTCTTTTCTGGATCTTGCTTAATAGTCTACTAATACGGATTGCAAATATCTAAATTCAGTTTAACGCTATCGTATGATAGCGTAATTTTTTTAATAGATGCGTTAAAGCATCGGGAGTAAAACTATGAAAATTAAAGCTATTGAATCAAAATTCGCTAACACTGCATCGGCATCTTATGACTATGCAATCGTTAAAGGCAAGCGATTGAATCGTAAAGAAATCGTTGCCGATATTCTCGAATTCATTAAGTATCATTATGCTACTTCTGAATCTGAATCATGCTTGCCTATGATGCGAATTTCTTACAACGAATTCACCAAAAAATTTGGACAGTGGAATTCTGACAAGTGGGAAGTTAACGCTTCTTCGCTTGATTTACATTCCTATATTGTTGATGCACTTTTCACACTTGCAAAAAATCAGCGTAAAGAAGGCAAGGAAAGAATTCCTTGCCTTAAAACCAATAAAGATGGCATTGCAATGCTTGTAACCGTTCCTTCAATTTATTTCAGTCAGTACTACCATGATTCAGAAATTGATGAAGGCAAGAAGGCATCAAAGAAGGCATCAAAGAAGGTTGCTGAATCAGAAGAAACAACGGAAGAAACAACGGAAGATTCAAACATCCTCACAATCGATGCGAATTCACCATCGCAAACATCAGCACTTATAATTCAACTTATTGCAAAATATGCGGATAATCCCGAATTCGACTTGTCAGCAATTCAGCACGCTATCGATTCAGCAATTAAACTTGAATCTGAATTAACTGAAAAATCTGAAAAGTCAGCATAACTTTTAAGGCTAGGGAATTCCCTAGCCTTTTTTATCGCCTTAAAAGAAATTAGCTTTTAATCAGCTTGCAATAGCTGAAGGCGGTATATTGATTTTATATCAATTCAAATTTTCGGTTTACCTTTATTGATTTTTCGAGCGATATTTTGCCGCTCGAGGTGTCTTTAAATGATTTTCCTGGACTTTTAACAATAGCTGAATTGTCAGCGGGCGAGGTGTCTTTTTATGAAAAATCTTTTAATCAAAATCTTGTCGGGCTTATTGTCTCGACTTGCTGATGCTGATGTCATGCTTTTTGAAAAAGCTACTGACGAAATTAAAACTATCGATGTGGAGTTTTAAGATGCCTATTCTTACAGATTACGCAAAAGAACTCACTGAACTTGCAAAAATTCAGAAAGTTACAAGTGTCTTTTATGACAATTCAAGAGACTTGTTTTATATCGGGGATGGTTACATCGGTTTATGCATCCTTAATGGTTGCTCCCCATGTGAAGATATAACGCTAGTTTACCAGTCGGAAGCAAGCGAGCAAGTTTTACGCAATGCTTTTTACGGTTATCCGTATGATATTTAATATTTAAGGCGGTGAATTTCTCACCGCTTTTTTTTAGCCGATTTTCGGCAAGGGGGAAAAGAATGCCTAATTATTGTTTATCTTATCAGTTAGATTTTGCGGTGTCTCTTTTTAAGGATGCCTATAAAAAATCTAAAGAATATCAGAAAGTAGACAACGCTAAAAAATGGGCGGTTATGTCTTTGGAATCTTCACAAAAAAAAGCCATGAGAATGGCAAGGGGAAAATAATGCAAGGTTTTCTTGAGAATAAAATCTATCGCAACGGCTCAACAGTTTTGAAGGCGAAGGCTTACAAGGGCGACAAGGTTCTTTTCGCTCGCCTTAATGGTGACGGCTCGGAATTCGATTATGTCATGGGCTCGGGTGTAGTTTTCGATGGTGATAACGTCTCGTGGTCGTGGGGAAGTTATCCCATGCATCACGATTGGGAAAAAGCGAAAAAGCTTTTAAGGGGGTAATCAGAGCAATTTCAGAAAAGCTAGGGCGTAAAGTCCTGGCTTTTTTATTGATTGCTTTATGCGGTCGTATCTTATCAGCTGATTATCAGCAAGGGGAAATTAAAATGATTTCTGATGAAATTTTTGAGTACATCACGGTCGAGGAATTCGAGCGGATTGTAAACGGTTGTTTTTTCGCTGAAGTTTTCGGGGTGTAATATGCCGTTTGTCAGCTTGAAATTCCGCGGGGAAGTTGTAACCGCTCTTATTGTCTGTAATGAGAAAATAAGGGCGGATTTTAAGAAGGTAGCTGAAAATTCTCGCTATATCGTATGGTGCGAGCAATGGGGAAATTCAGCTAGTGACTATTGCCTTTATGCTACTGAAAAGGGGGCTTAATATGGCACATCTTGAATTTGACAAGAAAGAATTTCGCTTTTCTCTTACGGGCGATTGCATCACGGTCTTTTGTGAAGGTCGGGCAATCTATCATAAATTTTATGAAACACATGAGAAAGCAAAAAAAGCTTTCTTGGAGGTCTACCATGTTTAAGACTCATGTCGAGTTTAAAAACGGTTGTTCTATCGAGGACAATTTCTATTCTAAGGCTGATTTCAACCTTTGGGTAAAAAACGCAATCGCTGACTTTGGCGATGTGGTTTATATCGAGATTCTTTAGGGCTTGCTTTTTCGGCAAGCCTTTTTTATTGGGGGAAACATGTATAAGTATGAAATTTGGTGTGAGGGCGGTTGGTGTCACGATTCAGAAATTGAATTTGACGATTACGACGATTGCGTTGAAGAAGCTGAACTTGATGTCAGCACTTATGACGAAGGCACTCATTGGTACGAGATTAAAGAAGTTTAAGGGGGAAATTCCTATGCGATGTGTTTTAAGAGATTTCAGCGGAAAATATCTGTCAGCGATTGACGAGGAAGGCGGAATTTTTATCAGCACCTGGGATTCTGACAAGTTTAAGGCTTTGCTTTTCTCGGAAGAGAAAGTAAATGAAGTCGTTAAGAAAATCGCAAAGAATAACGGTTTTCACGCAAGGGTAGAAATTGCATAAGGGGGAGCTATGAATGCCAATGTAAAGAAATATCTGATTGACAAAGCGGCTCTTTACACAAGCAAGTCACCGCTTTCAAAATCAGAAAGAGAATACTTTGAGGAATTCGAAAACCGAGTGAAGAATTTCCCGAAGTATTTTCACCCGAGATATTTTATCTCAGTGTGGAACGATTTAGGCGAGGGAATGACATTCTGTTTCTCTCAGTGGCGGAAAGTCGAGCGTAAAATCAAACTTGGCTTTAATTCTCAGAATCTAACAGAAATAACAGTTATAAAACTGTAGGGGGTAAATCATGGCAAAAAAGAAATTCGGCTCAATGGCAAAATGTGAAATCAAGTATGTTATCTGCGTACTTTTCCCGAGTAGCGGAAAGTACAAATTCGTTTCTGATGTAAAATATGATCCGCATAAATACTGCGAGTGGAAAGACGGAGCAACGGCAAAGTTTTTCACTGATAAATCCTATGCGGAAGATATTTGTTTCGGTCTTAATGTAAACGGCACAAGCTGTTTCGTTATGGAAATCCCTGACTTCTTTAGAGAAGAAGATTTTGTAAACCCGAATTTGGAGGACTAAATCATGGAAAAAGGCGTTTTTAACGAGACAGATATTTTGATGTTGCGGAAACTTGAAACAGTCCGTCAGCATTTTCAGCAGTTCGACTCCGAATTCAGAGGTTTTGAATGTTGTTTTATCGGCAAGGGTTATTCTTATGGCGGTTATTCCATCGACAACAGAAACGATTTTGAGCATCTGATTAAAGGTGACTTTCTCGAATATAAAAAGCCGATTGAATACCCGACGGAATTTGAAGGGCAGAAAGTCTATCAGATGTCGGATTGGAAGGGCGGTTTTGAAAATTTTAAACCTGGAGATTTGTTTACAGTCGAATTTGCCGAATGGTTCTTGAATTGTGTTCCGCCTAAATGTTGGTCGAGAACTTTCGTTCAATGTGGTGAGCCATACTCACACCAGCCGGATAAAGATGGCAACTTTAGACCCACTTACACAACTTTGGAGGCTGTTAAGGGAACTATTAACGACACGGATTCTGTATGGAAGTTTTGCGGGCACTGTTTCAAAGGTGAACACGAGGAATTTAGGGGGTAAACTATGACTTTGGAAAAATTGAAGAAAATACAGCCGTATATTACGGATTATCAGGTTAAGGTTTCACAAAAAGATGTTGACATTGTAACCAATGCTGTCAAGCTGATGAGACGAAAACCTAAGCAGTTGGCGGCAGGCGACATTGTGCAGTTTGCGGATAGCATGAGAATTTACAATCGTGCAATCATTGAAGATTGTCGGGATAAACATTGTATTTCAATCTGCGAAAACGGCTCTGCATGGGTTTCTCATTACGGCAAGAAACATCTTTCAGTTTCCGGCGGTTCTTTTCACACTGTTGATTTTAATGATTTGGAATATGTCGGTAGAAGCAAAAGAACGTTTTCTGAATGGGGAAGTATGGGTGCTTGTGCAGGAGGTGCAATTTCTGTTCCTGTTACCGTCAACATCTGGAAACATAAAAGCGTAGATGCTTTCAAGCCGAAAGGAAATCGGGTTACATACTATCAGCATAACTTTTTGGACTGTCAGCGGAACCCCGATATTAAGCCCGAATGGTGTTATGCTATTTGGTATGCAGATGAAACATCATGGTCTAGCACTTATCATGTAGCAAGTTTTAAGACAGAAGAACAGTTGAAAGCCTTTGCAGACTTACTTGGCTTTACTTACACATGGGAAGAAGAGCGTGAAGACGGTTATAAATCGGGTAGGTGTTCTGTTGTTATTGAAAATAATTCTGTTGATAAAGAACCCAGGATGGAATGGGACAAGAATTCTAACTTAGCTTTTGGTAAAGATGTTTCTGAACGAACACGCAGAAAAGCTCAGTTATGGCTAGATAACCATTTCAAAGATATTTGCCAGGCTTATTCAATCAGTCAAGAAAACTTGAAGAAAGCCACAAAGTTTAAATGTCTTTCAAACGGCTCTCTTGTTGACGGTTACTTTACAAATGATGGTGAGCGTATCCGCATTTACAGATGTAACCCGAACGCAAGAGATTTCTACAAACCTCTTCCAACAGAAGAACACATCAAATTTCAGAAAACTTACGGAAGTTTTTAAGGGGAATTTTATGAGAAGTTTCAGCGAAGAAAAATCACCCAACAGAATTGCAGAATATGCAGAATACACCATTACTTTCAATGGCAAAACTGAAAAAGACGAAACTGTAATTCTTGTAATTGATCGTTGTCCTGCGGGTTGTATGCCTTTATGGGTGAAAAATAAGATTTTCGATAAGCCTTTTGCATGGTGGCATATCAGCACCTATGTTACAGACAAAGACAATTATACATGGGGCAGATACAATCCACAGGAGAAAGGCGGAAAAGTAAACTTTGATTGGGTTCTGTCTGCGACAGAGGAAAACAGACAGAAGATTATTTCAGAAGTAAGCAAGAGAGCTTTTAAGGAGTAGTCTATGAATCAAAAACTTTCAGACTTGGAAACACAGTTAGTTTCCGTACTTAATGAAATTGATATATCTATGAACAAACTGAAAAAGATTGTTATAGATTATGCAGACAATAACGAGCCGCTTGATTTATATGCTTTGAATGGCGGTGAAGTTGAACGGAAGTTAGACGGTTTAGGATTTACAAATGGCTGGGTTATTGACCGGTTGTTACACGTAAATCCTAATTCATCTAGAAGTAAATCAAGAAAAATCCGTAAAGCACAAGGTTATAACGGATAAGGAGTGGTTTAATGACTTTTCCACAAGCAGTCAAAGACTTCACAAGGTACAACAAGCCCTTCAACGATTATTGGGCTATGCAATTCGCATGGTCTTGTTTCGTGGACGGTCTGGAGCGTGACGGACATATCTCAATGAAACAACAGGCAAATTGGGGTAATCCATGTACTCCCGAAACATTCAAACGATTCAACAAGAAATTTAAGGGCTAGGGTAAAACCTGGTCTTTTTTTTAGGGCTAGTCAAATAACTAGCCCTATATTTTTATATAGCCGATTAGACGGCAAGGAGAAAACTATGGGCAATAAGAATGATTATCTTCCAACAAAGTATTGGTTTGAGAACGGCACTCTTCACAAAGCGTTCTTTGAGTATGAGGAATGGGCTGAGAATCCACGAGGTCTCAGTGAGCCACTGTCAGTTATCGTGAACGCTTCAAGGTACGGCTTGTGCGATCAATCTGACATTAAGTGTAACGACATTGAGGAATGGCTTATCAGCGAGACAGGAATCAATGAGGAATGGTATTGGAATAACCGTAAGCGTTACGGCGGTATTGAAGGGCTTATCTACAAATTCATCAAAGAGAAGTGCGTTGCCTTTGAGTATCTTACGGTTTACGACCATTCGGGAATCACGGTTTCTTGTGGTTATTGCAGAGGTTGGGATTACTCAAACATCGGTTTTGTCTATGTTCCGAAAGATTCTGCTAAGGTCAAGGATTACCGAAAAGGTCACACAAAGAAAGAAACTGAGGAATGGGCAAGCAAGAATATCCATGCTGAGATTCACGAATTAGACCAATGGTGTCGTGGTGATGTCTACTGCATGGTAGAAGAAGTTTACGACGATGAAGCCCAGAAATGGGAAATGGCTGATTCTCTCGGAATGATTTGGCTTGACGATGAGACCACTCAGAAAGAAAGAGAGTGTGCAATCAGCTACATCAAGGATTACTTTTCGGGAAAGGCAGAGCTTTTTGACGAGGAAATCATCAACAAGGCTCTTGAATCTAACACATTGGACTTGCTGCAAGGTCAGAAAGTGTTTGATTTCATGGAGGTGTCAGCATGAAAAAGGTTTACGAAAACGCAAGTTGCAAAGTGTTTCCCGGATTCTACGAAACTTTACTCTACAACTCGGACACCCTTTATAACTTCTGTTATGGCGAATTACCCGAAGGTTTCTGTTGGGAATTTGTAAAGGGCGGTTATCAGAACTTCTGCAAGGAAACTTGTGAAGATTGGGTTTACAAGATGCAGGACGCTCTCGAAAACTCAAAGTATGCAGACTGCAATAATCCGCTCGGTCTTAAAATCGGCAGATACTGCGGTATGTGGTCGCCGAGAGAATACAACTTCTACACGGATAAGATTCAGTTTAAGGTCGAGGTCAATCTGAACAAGCTGAAGGAATACTGTTGGAAAACTTGCCGTGAGGAATTCGACAAATACCTTTACGAGAATTGGTCTGACAGAGACGGTTTCTGGTCGTTTATCCCAAACACAGTCTGTAAGTTTGAACATGACTACAAGCGTGGTAAGGATAAGGATATGCTCATTGACATCATGATTGAGTGGTATCTCTTGAAGTTCATTAACTTTCAAGATGTTGAGTATTCAGTCCTTGAAAATGACTATGAGCGGCTTTATGAGAACATCACTTTACAGAGTGAAGATGATTGGTCTCTCTGGGATTTCGAGTACGACAACGAAAAAGATCGTTATGTTCCTACGCATAAATTGGAGGTGGCATGATGTCTTACGCAGAAGGCAAAGAAAGGGCAAGAAATGAAGCCATTGAATGGCAGGCTGACTTCCCGAACCACAATTATTATTGGTCGGAAATGGCTGAATTCTCAGACCATTTTTCAAAACTGGCTAAACGATACGGACTTATCCGTGAGTTTAGGGAAAACGGAATTATTTAGACCGCTAACTGAGGCGGTCTTTTTTATTGGAGGAAACAATGCTTAATAAAATTGAACTTGAAGGAAAGGTTCTTGCGACTTGGATTGCAAAGAAAGGCGGTTTAATTATGAAGATAGCGGTAACTCATACCCATAGGGTTGGAAACGAC
>JAEIGA010002926.1_pt1 | contig 26912 bp, 19 predicted proteins | sample 9270691 | NCBI WGS metagenome assembly JAEIGA01 (sample SAMN17057246, study PRJNA624740) | gut metagenome | biome: biome; isolation source: fecal sample | host: Bos grunniens | place: China: Xizang | collected 2019 | reverse complement strand
GTCGTCACATTAGTATTTTCTTTTCTGATGTACAGGGCTTTACCAGTATTTCTGAAGGATTAAGTCCAGAAGAACTGACCTCCCTGCTGAATGATTATCTTTCCCAGATGACAGATATTTTGCTTGAATCAGGAGGCACCATCGACAAATACGAGGGTGACGCCATCATTGCCTTTTGGAATGCTCCCGTAGAGCTCCCCGACCACGGACGGCGAGCGGTGGAAGCCATGATTCGCTGTCAGGAAAAGCTCGCTCAATTACGTCCTGAATTAGAGCAGCGGGCAGGCCGTCCCTTTTACATGCGAGTTGGCATTAACACTGGAGATGCGGTGGTGGGTAACATGGGAAGCTCCAGTCGCTTTGACTACACTATGCTGGGAGATTCTGTAAATCTCGCTGCTCGCTTGGAAGGTTTGAACAAGCAGTTTGGGACATATTCCATGTGCAGTGCCGCCAGTAAAGAAGAAGCCCAAGAGTTTGGAACGGAGCTCTGCTTCCGAGAATTGGCTCGTGTGGCTGTGGTGGGAAAAAAAGAAGCCGTTACGGTGTTCGAGCCCATGACAGCCACTGAATATGCTGGGCGAAAAGCTATTTTAGAAGCCTTTTCCCAGGCTCTACAGCTTTTTTATCATGGTAAATTCCAAGAAGCCTTAGTAGCCTTTTCTGCCATCCAAAATGATGATGCTCCTGCAGCCCATTACGTGGCAAAGTGTCAGGAATTGCTGGAAAATCCCCCTGATATGAGTCGTTGGGAAGGTGTGTGGGTGGCTACTTCAAAATAAGTCTATTTCTGACAGTACAATGGCAAGGAAGAGAAGGATGCAGCCTACAATCATGGTTGGAGTCAAAGTTTCTCGTAAGAAAATCCATGAAAAAGCTACTCCAAAGAAGGCTTCCAAGGACAAGATAATTGCAGCCACGGAAGTATGGGTATATTTTTGGCACACATTTTGTAGCAAAAATGCCACTAAGGTGCTAAAAATTCCTAAGTACAAGATGGAAAGCAAGGTTCTTGTATTTGTTAATTGCTCAAGGGGAGCTGGCCCGTCTAAGAAGGGGGCTAAAATCCAAGACAGAAGGGCTGCTGTTGCCAGTTGCACTATGGTCAAGAGAATTGCATCTTCTGTAGCATTGTAATGTGCGATAAAAATAATTTGCAACGCAAAGAAAATACCACAAAACAAGGTCATTACATCTCCCTTGTTCATGATCAAGCTATCCTGCAAGGTTAAAAGAGCCACTCCCACCAGTGCCAGAATGGAGGCAATGATAATGCGGATTCCTGGGAACTTGCGGGTAAAGAGCCAGAGAATCAGTGGTACAAAGATAACGTACACGGTGGTGAGAAAGGCGTTTTTTCCTGCTGTAGTGTACTGAATTCCAATGGTTTGCAGCAAATAGGCCAAGAAAAGACAAAGTCCAATAATTCCACCATGAAGAAGAATAGAAGGATTTATTTTTTTGATTTTTTTTACGCAGATTAGGGTCAAACCTATTGTGGCAATGGTAAAGCGAAAGGCCATCATATACACTGGCGGCACTGTATCGACAGTATCCTTCACAACTACAAAGGCAAAGCCCCAAATAGCAGTGGTAATGAGCATTCCTAAGGAAGACAGTATAGCAATAGTATTTTTTCTCAAGTCCTGTTCCTTTCTCTAAAGTTTTGTATCTGTAAACTATATCTGTAATATCTCGAATTTGCAATGATAGATAGGTGAATAAAGCTGTAATAGCTTCATTAAAATGCAAGTATTTCAACGATTTGCAAAAATACGTAAAAAACTCAAAAACTTGCAATTAAACGTAATAAATGTATTGATTTTCTTTTCGATTTGTAGAATACTATGGACAGGAAGTTATTATGACACAGAATGAAAATATGTCTTTGAACCCCTTTATTCGTTTTTGGGGCGTGTTGGTATTCTGCTTTCTCTTTTTAACACTTTCTATCCTGTCCTTGGTTCTATTCCATACAGAGCCTTCTATTTCAGCGCAGGATGTTGACAAGACAGGTGCTACAATTGCAGAAATACCCATGATTGAAGATTTGGTTCCACAAGATGACTCAAGCCTTCCTGTTATAGAAGTTTCCTTTGTTGAAGAGGCTCCAAAAAAAGAAGTGCCTTTTTTTGTGGAAGACGTAAAGGATTCCTTTGGAATTGAAGTAGTTGATTTTGGAAAACAGTTGGATGTAGGGCTAGAATTGTATCGAGCTCTTCCCACAAGAACAGCAGTAGAATGGTTTTACACCAATGTGACTGGTGATATGGATGTAGCCTTGGCAATCCTTCGGGAAGCAGACAAGAACAACATTCCATTATCCTTGGCTTTTTCTTTGGCTTATACTGAAAGTCGCTATAAGCCACGGGCCCTGAATAAAAATACTAACGCTTCCATTGACCGTGGTGTTTTCCAGTTGAACAACAAGTCCTTTCCTGCATTGGTAGAGGCCGACTTTTACGACCCCTACGTTAGTGCCAAATACGGACTGTCCCATTTACGGTTCTGTCTTGATACAGCCGGAAACGAGGTTTCTGCCTTGGCCATGTACAATGCAGGAACAAACCGTGTTCGCAACAATGGGACACCACAAACCACTTTGAACTATATTTCCAAAATCCAGACATACCGTCAGGGTTTGGACAATTTGTTTATGTCCGAAGTGGTAGCGGTTTATACTCGCACCGGCGATTCCGCCATTGCAATGTTAACAAAATAGGAGAGTCCCTCCTCCTGGACTACCTCCTGAACACACTCTAAGCCTTGGGATGTGGGAAATTCTACCATCACAGAATTTCCTCCACCCAAGGTTTTTTTTATGCTTTCTTGAAATTGTTTTTTCAGTTTGTCTTTGGAAAGAAAGACGGAAAAAAGTTTTTGGGGAGGCTCCATAGTCAAAAGGGTGATTACCTTGGAGGCTTCTCCATCTACATCAGGAATGACGCCTCCTTCTTTTTGCAGGGCATGGGCTTCATGGTTATTGTAGGTAGGAGAAAATTTCCAAGTAGAATATTCTCCCGTACACATGGCTTCTGCAAGGAAAAGATAGTGACTATGTTTTTTTTGAAAGGCTGAAATAAAATTTTTCTGAAAGGGTTTGAGGCAATCAGTTTCAAAATAGAGGGGAAAAAGTTCCAGTGCCTTTGCATCTCCCACTTGACCTTCTGCCATAATGCCAAAGCCTACCACCGTCTTGCAGTCCTTTACTCGGCGAGCAGTGTGTTTCATGGCAGCAATGTAATGTTCCTGTAAATACTCTTGAATATTCTCGCCTTCCACCAAGGTGTTGGGAGCCAGTTTATTTCCTGCCCAAAACAAGCTATACATCATTGTTTGCTTTTGCTTGTTGTCTAAGGCTTCATCTATGGAAGCTAGGGGTACCGTCCAAGCAGGAGCCCCATATCCACCAAGGCTAGAGCCCCAATCTTTCATCACTGGTTCTAAAAATACCAAGATTCCTGCCTCTTCGGCCTTTTTCAACAAGGTCCGCAAATCTGCAAGGTAGGCTTCGTTGTACTGGTCTGGAGCTTCTCCTTCTATATCTTCCCAGAGAATTTGCCAGCGAAGCAAGGTTGTATTGTGTTTTTGTAATGTGGCAAAAAAGGTATCAGCTTGGGAAATACTGGGAATAGGAAATTCTTTCGAGTAGGGGGAAATAGTAACTCCTTGAAAAATTCGTTTTTTCCCTTGGCTGTCAACAATAGCTCCTTCGCGGATTGAAATGATGGGTTCATGCTTCATGACCTGCTCCTGTATAATTTCTCTGTGAATACAAAAATAGACCACCTCAAGAAAATCTTGGACAGTGGTCTATCTTGCGATTGTATCGTTGTAAAGCATAGAATGCTTATTCTGTCAAAATCTTGATAACCTGAGCTTTATCAGTGGTATTCAGAATTTCCTGTCTCTTTTCAGCACTCTTGAACAGGAGACTTACTTCTGCAAGGAACTGGAGATGAGGTCCTGTCTTGTTTACTGGAGAGAGTGTCATGATAAAAATCCGACAGGGCTCCTGATCCAGCGAGTCAAAGTCAACAGGATTATCGGAAACACCGATACAGGCAACGAGATCAGATACGGTGTCTGTCTTTCCGTGAGGAATGGCAATTCCATGCTTCATACCAGTAGACATTTTCCGTTCACGATCAAGCACACATTCTCTAGCGGCATCCTTATCTGTAACCTTTCCAGCAGAAATCAGGATGTCTAGCATCTCATCAATAATTTCTTCTTTTGTTGTGCCTTTGAGATGCAAATTAACAGTCTCGGGTGTTAATACAGTTCTTAAGTTCATAAAATCAGTTTATGCCGACTTGAACGAAAAGTCAAGAAAAAAACTAGATTTTCGTTAAAATTTCCCCTTCTTTCTGATATACTTGAAATATGACAAACACAGATAAATTTCTTGCGGATATAAAGCGTATCATCAAGCGGAATAGGGCCGATGGGGCAAAGTATGATGCTCTGGCATGCTGTCGTCAAGTGACAGAACTTTTTTCTTCTTACAATAAGGATTTAGGTGACTTACCTCATTCCATTGGTGATTACTGGTTCAAGGAATATATTGTACCCAGTACACAGCTGGAAGAAGAACCCACCCTACAGCATCAAGATTGGCTGGCAGACGTGCTGGAATTTTTAGCAGGGGAGGAAGGGGAATTTAAATCTATTACTTCAAAGGATTGGATTACTTTGCGGGATCTCATTAATTATGAGGCAGAGGATTTACCTGTGGAGGTGCTTTCGTCTCTCATGGGGGTATTGCTGGAGAGGGGAGTGCTGTAAGTGGCAGCTGTGGCGAAAAATCTTTGTTCTCCAGAAAGTTGTGCAACTTTGTATGAAGCTTGTCGCCTGTGTCCACGGAATTGTGGAGCTCCCAGAACAGCTGGCCCTGCTGGATTTTGCCAGGAACCAGCTTCTGTTCGGGCTGGTGTGGCATGCCTTCACTTTGGGGAGGAGCCCCCCATTACCGTGCATGGTGGTTCTGGTACCATTTTTATTTCAGGCTGTAATCTCGGTTGTGCCTTTTGCCAAAACTATCAGATTTCTCAACAGGGGATGGGTGCCGATTTAAGCACTAAGGATTTTGCCAAGGTATGCCTTGCCTTGGAAGCAGCGGGAGCAGAAAACATCAACATTGTAACGGGAAGCCACACAGTTCCTGCCATTGTAGCTGGATTAACGGAGGCTCGGTTACAGGGAATGAGCTTGCCCATTTGCTGGAATTCCTCTGCCTACGAAAAGGTGGAAGTTTTGAAGCAGCTACAGGGATTGGTGGACATTTGGCTTCCTGACTTTAAAACCATCAATTCAGAAACAAGTGCAGCCTTGTTTAAGGCAAAGGATTATCCTCAGCGGGCCCAGGAAAGTATTCTGTTCATGGTGGAAAATAGCCCTCTGAAAATTCAACAAGTGAAGGGCCGTGATAAAATGCTCCAGGGAGTGATTGTACGCCACCTATTTTTGCCTGGTCATTTTGAAGATACTCTGCTGACCTTGGAGTGGCTCAAAAAGCATGTGGACAGAAAGGCATATCTTTCCCTCATGTCCCAGTACACTCCCGTTCCCTTTGTGGAGGAGGAAGAAAAGCTTGCTCGCAGACAAAAGCAATTGTCGGCCCTGGAAAATAGATTAGTTTCTCAAGATGAATTTCAGGATTTACAGGATATTTTAGAAGCCTTTGATTTTAAGTATTTGTTCTATCAGGAATTGGTAGAGGATACAGAATGGTTGCCAGACTTTAATCGAGTGCAACCCTTTTCCTATGAGCTGGCAAAACCTGTGTGGCATTGGCGTGAGGGCTTTGTGTAGGTGTTGGCTTATAGCTCCTAAGCTAGTCATTGAAGGGAGTGTATGGTACGATAATTTAAAATGAGATGGGGATTTTGTAGAGTGTGGAAATCCCCTTTTTACGAGTGTATTTCTGTACAGGTAGTTGTGATGAAAAAGTTGAGTTCTTGTAAAGGCATTATTGCTGTCATTTTGTTTTCCTTGATTCTGACTTGTTTTGCTGGCTGTCATCTGTGGTATCAGGATTTAAAGGGCTATCTGGAGTACTGGTCTGACACAGTAAGTGTAAAGGGTACGGAATGGAGTGCAAGTCCTGAAAGCCAGAAGAATACCAGTGGAGTAGACACTGTGGCTACTAATGCCACTATCTCAGCTTCTGTTGCCATAAGCAATCCCGAAAACTATGCATTAAATTACGAGATAGGCACTTCTTCTGATCCGCTAAAGTCCGTTCGATTGACAGGGGCGACAACTGTTTTATCCAGTGCAAGGGTTATTAGCTCTAGTCCCTCCAGTATTCAGGTTCAGATTGACCCCTTGTCTGCAGTGCCTACCCCAGAAAGCCTTGCCTTGGAGCACTCGGATTTTACCCTTCAGTTCATTCCCGTTCGTAGTGACAGTGGGCTTGCAGCTCCTACTGCGGAATCTATTACTCTGAGATACAATACTCCACCTCGGATGCCTTTAGAGGTGGTCTACAACAAGGATAGTCAACAATTGGATTGGATGGGTTCTGAGGGGTGGAAGCTTGTTCAGCAGGCTCATGATTCTCACTTAGATAACCACATATATTGGGCATGGCCAAGAGGTATAACAGATCCACGTCACCCAGATTATGTTACTAAATTCCAAATTTACGTTGATGGTAGCCTAAGCCAAGAGGGAGCTCCTGATAATTTTAAATATACAGATTCCACATTCATTTCTCCAAAGCTGGCAGATTATCAAGTGTATCGTGTGGCAGGAACTTCTGGCTCTAAAATAGAGATCTATGCAGTGGACCCAGAGGATGTTACTAGCTTTGCTACTGGCTCTGGTATTGCTCCTCACAAGATTACCTTAACCACAGACCAAGGTTTTTTCAGTTCTTCTGGTGTGGATAGCCTAGAAGTGTACAAGGCAGCTGGTAGCCTCGCAATTGGGAGCGATTTTGAAGCTCCCTACAACTCCGACACCAAGTACTACCTTTCTGGTTGGACTTGTGATGGTAATCCAGTTTCATTCCCGCTGGAAATCAGTAAGCCCATGGAACTGGTCGCCCAGTGGACATCTTATCCTACCGATGGAGGTACTGGAGGAACTCCTGGTGGTGACTCTGAGGGAACTACTGGTAGTGGAAGTGCTAGTAGTTCCACCTACAGCATCACCTACGATGCTAACGGTGCTGACAGTGGTACCGTGCCTGCAAGTCAAAACAAGTTGGCGGGAAAGACAGTAACCTTAGCCAAAAATAGCGGCAACTTGACAAAGGAACATCACACCTTCTCTGGCTGGAATACACAAGCTGACGGAAAAGGACAGTTCTATGGAGAGGGAACAACTTATGCCACCGATGCCAACGTAACATTGTACGCCCAGTGGACAAAGTGGAACCAAGTGGAACCTGTACAGTTCGATGTTGGCTCTGGTAATGTGAAGTTTAACACACAGGTAACGATTTCTACTGCTACACCAAATGCCACCATTCATTACACCGTGAACGGCAGTGGAGAGCAAATTGGAGCTGAGGGACAACCTGTGGTCATAACGATTACCAGTGATGCTACAATCTCAGCCTATGCTACCTATGATGGCATGATACCAAGCACGGAGACAAGTGCTAATTATAAGTTGTATACCTACACCATCACCTATGATGGAAATGGTTCTGATGGTGGAGCTGTTCCTGTACAACAAACGAAAATTGATGATTATCCAGTGGAGCTGGCTGGCAATACCGGTAATCTCACCAAAACGGGCTACACCTTCTCTGGTTGGAATACAGCTGCCGATGGTACTGGAACAAGCTATGCTAATGGTGTCAGCTATGCCGCTACTGGGGACATCACTTTGTATGCTCAGTGGAAAGTTAATATTATTTCAGCACTCACTGGTGGCCAGAAAACTGTTACTTTAGAATCAAGGGCTTATTCTACTGCTGAATTAAAAGATATTGCTAATGCAATTAAAAATGATTCTAACAATACGCAGGTAACTTTGGATTGCAGCAATATAACGGTGGAAAATAATGTTTTCCCTAACTTATTTCAATTTAACAAAAATATTGTGGGCATTATATTTCCTGATACAATTACTACGATAGGTGGATGGGGATTTCAGGAGAGTGGTTTAAGGGGGCCAATTGATATTCCTGCGTCAGTAACGAGTATTGAGGCGTCAGCATTTTCGACAACCGAAATTACTGAGGTTAGATTTGCTACAGTCCCACAGGTGGAATCTATAGGTAATAATGCTTTTAATACTTGTAAGAATCTCACATCGATTGATCTTCCTGCAACAGTAACGACAATAGGTAGTTGGGCATTTTATGGCTGTTCTGGGATAACAATTGCTACTGTTAGATATACTGGTACCATGAGTTTGGGACAACAAATCTTTGAGGGGAGTGGCCTCATAGAAGTTAATTATTATCCCCAGAATATTGGAGATAGAATGTTCAATGGGGTAACTACTTTAAAAAAATTGAATGTAAATTCAGCAACTCCTCCAACTATAGAGTCTAATGCTTTTGCTGGTATTACAAAGTCTGCTGTAACGGTTACTGTTCCTGCTGGAAGCAAATCTGCTTTCTCTAGTGCTTCTGGTTGGAGTGGATTCAGTAACATTGTTGAAAGGTAACTCCTAGATTTCTGGCCAAGGGGCGTGCTCCTTGGTCATTTTTTGTTTATTGCAAGTTCTCAACTTGGCAGGAAAATCAACTCATTTTCTACCTTTCACTTTTACCATTCCTGTGGTATAATTTTCTGTATGAGTACTCCTATTGAAATTCCTCGTCTCACTGGTACCGCTATTCCACTGGGTGCCCTAAAGACAAAGCGTAGCTGTGGTATCGGCGAATATCCCGACTTGGTGGCCTTTGCTTCATTTTGCAAGAAGGCTGGTCTTTCCCTCATTCAGCTTTTACCAGTCAATGATACTGGTACCGAAAGCTCTCCCTATAGTGCCCTTTCGGCCTTTGCCCTGCATCCTATCTATATCAGTATTGAAGCTTTGCCTGAATATAAGGCTGTTTCTACTCCTGTTAAAAAGGCAGTAAAGGCATTGCATCAGGCTCACGATACTGCTCCTCGTTTTGATTACCGTCAGTTACGGTATGGAAAACTTGATGTACTAAAGCAGGTATATGGAGATAATAAACTTGCTATTGCTCAGTTGTGGAGTGATTCTGATTCTGATCTACGCAGGTGGTTTGCCAAGAACCCCTGGGTGGTGGAATATGCTGTGTTCATGGAATTAAAGTGGGAGTTCATGGAGGCTTCTTGGAGACAGTGGCCTAAAAAATTCAGCTCCATGAAACAAAACAAGATTGTAGAGCGATGGGAAGATAGAAACTTACGAGCAGCTCATTTGTTTCATGTATGGTTGCAGTGGCGTGCCTTTGAACAATTCCAGCAGGCAGCTGAGGCGGTACAGGAAAAGGGAATTATGCTGAAGGGTGATATTCCCATTATGATGAATGAAGATTCAGCCGATGCCTGGGCTCATCCAGAGTTCTTCGATGACACCATGCGGGCAGGCTCTCCTCCAGACGGATTTAATCCCACTGGTCAGAACTGGGGCTTTCCCGTGTATCGCTGGAAAAATCTAGCAAAGTCAGATTATTCCTGGTGGAAAAATCGTTTGGCTTGTGCCAGCAATTTTTATCAAGCATATCGCATAGATCATGTACTGGGCTTTTTCCGCATTTGGGAAACTTCCAGCCGAGAAACCACCGCTATTCTGGGCCGCACCGAACCTTCTGCTCCTATCACCTTTGCAGAGCTCGAAAAAGCTGGCTTTGACAAGGATAGAATTCGCTGGCTTTCTCAGCCCCACGTTCCAACCCGTGCCATTGAGGACGTGAACAACAACGATTACCTGGGAACCCACGGCTATCTTCATTTGCTCATGGACAGGATTGGGGAAGAAGAATTATGGCTTTTTAAGGAGGAAATTCAAGGTGACCGAGACATTCTGGAGCGGGAGGATATTCCTGAACCAGTGCGCTATCGTTTAGCCGAATTCTGGCGAAATAGAACCTTGCTTCCTCTTGGGCAGGATAAGTTCTTGCCCCTGTGGACGTACCGAGATACTACTGCTTGGAAAAGTCTTTCTGAGCAAGAGCAGGAGAGCCTAGACAAGTTAATTGCCACCAAGCAGAAAAAACAAGATACCTTGTGGGAAAAGCAGGCTCGCACCTTGCTGGGAGAATTGACTTCTGCCACAGATATGATTGCCTGTGCCGAAGATTTGGGAGCCAATCCTGAATCAGTGCCACGAGTACTGGATGACCTTTCTATCCTGCGGCTTTGCGTTGTTCGCTGGTATCGCCAGTGGCAAGAAGAGGGGCAGCCCTTTGTGGATTTTGCCGACTATCCAGCAAAAAGCGTGGTAACGGCCTCTGTTCACGATTCGTCTACCCTTCGTTTGTGGTGGCTCACAGAGCAGGATGTTGCTGATTTTTACCGTGATTTTCCTCCAGAAGAGGCTGAAGGTGACATAGAGGTGGGTATTTATACACCAGAAACTGCCCGCTATCTTTTGTCTCGCATTGCCACCAGTGCCAGTAATTTCTGCATCCATCCCATTCAGGATTTCTTGGCATTGCAGGCAGCTTATTACCATAGTGATCCTCAGCAGGAGCGGGTGAATGTGCCTGGCAGTGTAAACGAATTTAACTGGACCTATCGCTTGCCAGTGCTGGTGGAAGAGCTTGCCCAAGACAAGGACTTACAGGTTGCCATTAAGGAAGTGGTGGCCATCCATAAAAAGGCAAAGGCTTCGAAAAAAGCTAGTGCCAAGAAAAAAGCATAAATAATCGTTTGAAAAGAGCTTTGAGGAAGGAGTATAGATGATGGAGTTTGGAAAGAAAAATAATGGACTGACCCTATTTGAAGGTGAATATTCCCAGTTTAATCAGGAATACACCATAAATGAATTTCATATTTCGCGAGAAATTCGAGCCAAGTGTGATTTTGACGAAGGGCTTTTTGCTTCAACGGGAAACGTAATTCTTTCCAATACAAAGGCTGTGCGTCTCTTTGCCAAAAAGCTTAACGATTTACTTGCTCAAGAAATTCCAGATCCAGTGGAAGCAGGCAAGCTCATGGTAAAGGCTGGTCAGCTGAATGCCATGGGGTTGATTGACGAGATTTTTCACTACGTTTGTGCCCTGTACCGACGAGACGTCAACGGTTCAGTTTTTGACGTTTTGTTGGAGTTGCTAGATGATGAGTTTGGCTGCGAGGCAATAGATGGTTTACTTTCTGCCTTTAACAAGGATTTCCCTCCCACGGCAATTTTCCGTGGAGAGATAGGCTATCAGGAATATCTGGAAAAACAGGGCCTTGACCCAGTAACTGGATTAACTCGCTCCAATCGTGCTAGCACCTTGGAAGAGATGATTCTGTTGCGGCTTGCCAACGAAAACCCTGCCTTCAAGCCCTTCTACTTTATGTTTGGAGACGACAATCTGAAGATGAGTTTTCTCTACGACATTGTCTGGGGAAGAATTCAGGCCTTCTTCCTGGGGCAGCCTAGCTTTGGGCCCAATGGAAATAGTCTTATTGCCATGCTAAAGGAACCAGTCAGGTTCAGTCCCCATAGCTTAAAAGGCCAGCTTGATTATATCCGTACCCACTGGCAAGCCTTGTTAGGACAGTGGCTTTCTCGGCTCTTGTCAGGTATGGACATGATTAGCGAGGAAGAAAAGGCCGCCTGGGCTCCCTTAAACATTGATCCCACTGCTGGAATTGATATGGAGCCCTATAGCTACGATTCTTTGATGAAGGAGTACGAGCGATTTAGCCCCGACCGTGACTGGATGCCCAAGGTGGTGCTTATGGCAAAGACGGTGCTGGTGTGGCTTGACCAGCTTTCTCGCAAGTACAAGCAGGAAATCACTCGTCTTGATCAGATTCCTGACGCTGAGCTGGACTTGCTGGCTCAACGTGGTTTTACTGGCTTGTGGCTCATTGGTTTGTGGGAGCGCTCCCATGCCAGTAAGCGAATCAAGCAGATTTGCGGTAATCCAGAGGCAGCTGCTTCTGCCTACAGTCTCTACGACTACGATATTGCCCAGGGCCTAGGTGGTTGGGATGCAGTAGATAACCTGCGTCGCCGTTTGTGGGTGCGGGGCATTCGCCTTGCTTCCGATATGGTTCCCAATCACACAGGTATGGATTCCCACTGGATTAACGACCGCCCAGATCTCTTTGTGCAAACTCGGGATTGTCCTTTCCCTGGCTACACCTTTAACGGAGAAAACCTTTCTCTAAACGATAGGGTAGGAGTGTATCTTGAGGATAATTACTTCAATAAAACCGACTGTGCCGTTGTGTTTAAGCGGGTGGATCATCACACTGGAGATGTCCGCTACATCTACCATGGAAACGATGGTACGGGAATGCCCTGGAACGACACTGCCCAAATCGACTTTTTGAATCCAGAGGCCCGTGAGGCAGTTATGCAGGAAATTCTCCATGTGGCCAGAAATTTCCCCATTATCCGCTTTGATGCTGCCATGGTTCTTGCTAAAAAGCATATTCGTCGCCTGTGGTATCCTCAGCCAGGCTGCGGTGGTGACATCGCTAGCCGTTCTGACTATGCCTTGAGTCCAGAGGAATTTGAGCGACGAATTCCTAACGAATTCTGGCGTGAGGTAGTAGACCGAGTGGCTCAGGAAGTGCCTGATACCTTGCTTTTGGCAGAGGCCTTCTGGATGATGGAAGGCTACTTTGTGCGTACCTTGGGAATGCACCGAGTGTATAACAGTGCCTTTATGAACATGCTGAAGCGGGAGGAAAACTTTAAGTACCGCTCCACCATCAAAAACACCATCGAATTTGACCCACAGATTCTGAAGCGGTACGTAAACTTTATGAACAACCCCGACGAAGAAACTGCGGTGGCTCAGTTCGGTAAGGACGACAAGTACTTTGGTGTGTGTACCTTAATGGTAACTATGCCTGGTTTGCCCATGTTTGGTCACGGCCAGATTGAAGGCTTTACAGAAAAATACGGTATGGAGTTTACCAAGGCTTACTGGGATGAAACTCCTGACGAAAACTTGATTCAAAGACATCAGCGGGAAATCTTCCCCTTGATGAAAAAGCGCTATCTGTTTGCAGAGATTGAAAACTTCCTTTTCTACGATGTGTGGAACGAGGGGCAGGTAAATGAAAACGTCTTTGCCTATTCTAACCGTTGTGGCACGGAGCGGGCAGTTGTTTTCTACAATAACGTGTACCAGCAGGCTTCTGGCTGGATTAAGGAATCCTGCAAGTATGCAGTAAAGACTGGCAATGGTGATGAAATCCGCATGGAAACCCGCTCCATTGGCCATGCCTTAGGACTGAATCCTGATCCAAGAAATTACTGTATCTTCCGAGAGCAGAGAAGTGGATTGTGGTTTATTCGTTCTGCTGCTGACATTTGCAACAACGGTTTGTATCTCCACTTGAATGGCTTTGAAACCCAGGTGATGATGGATATTTCTCAGGTAACAGATGATGAAACTGGCAAGTATCGTATCCTGTGCGAAACCTTGGCAGGAAGTGGTGTGTCCGATATTGAAACAGCCCTGCGTGAAATCTTCTTAAAGGATTTGTACAAGGCCTTTACAGCCGTTGTTTCCCCAGAATTCCTTGATCAGATGGCTATTTTCGGCATGACACCAGTGCAATTGACCTACGGTCAGCAGAATGCCAAGGTAAAGGTACCCACTGTAGCTACTATTATCAAAGATATGGAAGAGCCCATGAAAAATTGGTTTGCTGTGGCAGATGAATTTATTGAAGGAAACTATGGTGCTTCCCAGGTTGTAGACAGAAAGCTCTGTGGCAAGATGGATGCTGAAGAAAAATTGTGGACAGGCTTTAAGAAGAGCTTTACCCAGTTGTTAGAGCATTTTGCTGAAGGACAAGAGCTTGTGGCTTCCAGTATCCGTGAAGCTGTAGCAAAAACAACTGCCAAAACTGGTACAAAGGAGCCTGTTGCAGAAACTGCTTCCCAGCGTGCTTCTGCTGAAGTAGTTGCTGAAAACTCAACCTTTGAGGTAAGTCTTGCTCAAAGCATTCTGTCTCGTCCTGCTGCTACCCAAATGCTTGCAGGAATGGCAGTTGCTGCAAGTCTCCAGTCTGTGCTGGGAAGTAAGGCTACTGCTAAAGATGCTGCTGCCCTAGTTTCCTTGTGGGGCTTGGAGCGAAAATTGCAAGACTTGTTGCTGAACCGTGGCGTTCCTGTGGCAGCCACCAGTGTGCCGCTGAAAACCATGGTGGTAACCTTGCCCTTCTTGGACTTGTTGCCCCAGCTGAAAAGAGCTGATGCCACGGCAAAACTTGATGCCAAGGCTGTGAAGAAGGTAGCTGGAATTATGGTGGACACCATTGTACATTGTGATGCTGCCAGTGCGGTGGCAGGAATCAACCTGTTTGATAATGTGCTGTGGTTCAATCAAGAGCTTATGAGTGATGCTCTGTGGTATGCTGTTGCAGTTCCTGCCTACTTGGGTGGAGGCTTGGCTGAATCTACTAAGGAGGGACTTGAGGCAGTGGCAAAAACCTTGGCTACAGCTCAGAAAAAGGCTGAGTACCGAGCAGACCAACTGTGTGAACTGCTTCCTCCTCCAGAAGTAAAGAAGCCCAAGTCTACAAAGACTCCTTCTGAGGATAAGAAGAAGGGAGCAAAAGAAGATAAAACTTCTGCCTCTGAAAAGTCCAAGTCCGAAGCCGAAGAACAAGTTCAAAAGGATTCAAAAGCTGAAAAAATGGCTGAAGAATCTGACACAAGTAAGGTAAAAAAATAGTATCTTTATAGATGAAGACACTTCCTTGAATCTCAAAAAGATGATTTAAGGAAGTGTATTTTTTAACCAGATTATAATTTCAAGGATGTTGTATGATGAAGGTATGGAAAAAAAGTTGGATGTTTTTTTTCATTTCCAGTATTTTGTTTGGAGCCTTTGGATGTATAGAGGAGGAGAGTATGGAAGGTCAAATTAATTCTGAAAAAAATAATAAAGTGGTCGCTCATGCAGCTTCTTCACAGGTGTATCTTGCGGGAGGTTGTTTTTGGGGAGTAGAACAATATTTTGCTCTGGTACCTGGGGTACTGGATGCTGTTTCAGGATACAGTCAAGGAACTGTGGAGAATCCCAGTTACCAAGAGGTTTGTACTGGAACCACTGGGCACACCGAGACGGTACAGGTGATCTATGATTCATCTGTGGTGAGCTTGAACCATTTGCTGAATCTGTATTTTGACATCATCGATCCTTACAGCATTAATCAGCAGGGAAATGACCGTGGGCCCCAGTACCGAACTGGCATTTATTACACAAATGAGGCTGACGGACAGATTGCCCAAAACTTTATTGCAGAAAAGCAAGCTGCCACTGACAGAAAGATTGTGGTGGAGGTGGAGCCTGTAAGGAATTTCTTTCCTGCAGAATCATATCATCAGGATTATCTTGAAAAAAATCCCTTTGGATACTGCCATATTAGTCGTGATAAATTCCGAAAGGCTGCAAGCTCGGTGGATAGGAGCCTTCTTCCCAATTTGACTGAAACCACAGATGCTTCCGAGGATGTAAGTCAGCTACCTTCCTTGGAGCAAGAGCGATATTCTCGCCCCAGTAATGAAGTGTTGCAGGAAAGGCTTTCTCCCCTGCAGTATGAGGTTACAGTAAATGCCGCCACGGAGCGACCATTTTTCAATGAGTTTTGGGATAATCATGAGGAAGGACTTTACGTGGATATTGCCACTGGAGAGCCCCTCTTTCTTTCCACCGATAAGTTTGACTCTGGTTGCGGCTGGCCCAGCTTTACCAAGCCCATTGCCACAGAGCTAGTGACTGAGCTGGTGGATAGGAGCCACGGTATGGTTCGGACAGAGGTTCGCAGTCGTAGCGGAGACATTCACTTGGGACATGTGTTTGACGATGGACCTATTGCTGCAGGAGGATTGCGGTACTGCATCAATAGTGCTTCCTTACAGTTTATTCCCAAAAGCCAGATGGAAGCCGCTGGTTACGGGGATTTAATCCCCTTGCTGAACTAGAAATGCTACTGGCGTCTTGAAAATTTCAGTGCTTTGAAAAGAAGGGAATAGCCCCAGGACGACGATAAATGCGATTTTTTTCCTCGGGGCTTTTCTGTATTGCAATAACATGGTCTGCCCACAGTCTATCTGAGTGAGCAATGTGGTTTACAATCCAATCCAGCAAAAATTGATATAATTCCTGTCCCATGGCCTGATTTCCGCTGGCAATAAGGGGTACCTTTGCAGAAAGCTGCATAATAAAGTTTGCATGTTCTTCTTTGTGTTGCTGGATATTGGGAAATTGATATTGCTCCATAAGCATTTCTTCTGAAGCAAAATGATAGTGGGTGTAATCTGCCAATTTTTTTAAACAACGTCCTACCTTGATAGGATAATCTGCAGGATGTCCTGTTGCTACATCAAAAAATTCATTTACAATAGACAAAAGTTTCCGATGCTGCACATCAATTTCATCTACATCAATACAATAAGCATCTTGCCATTCAACTTTTTCCATAACTTTTCTCCCATCTTGTGAGAATGGATGGCACCAGTTTTATTCAGAATAGCTCCCTGTGAACAAAGTGATGCCAAATCCATCTTACGTATCGGTTATTTATTATATCCCAAAACAAGAAAAGAACAACTAGGGAAGGAGATGGGACACCCTGGTTTTATGCCTCTAGCAATTTCTTGGCAAAATCACGGGCATGTTGAACCTTTTCGTCGTCCATAAATTCCACGTGGTATCCCAGATGACGTTCTGCTAACATTCCCTTGTAGTTCAGGCGGGAGTGCTTGCAGTAGCGAACCATGGCCTCTTCAAAAAGATCGGCTCCCTTTTCTGGCTTGTATCCGCAGCTGATAACCATGGCCAAGGATTTTCCTTCCCACAAGCGGGGGCCGGGGTTGGGGCTGTAAATCTTGTTCATTCCATATACCAAGCGGTCAAGGGCAATCTTCATGGATGGAGTACAGAACCAGCTATAAATTGGTGTGGCCAAAACAATCAAGTCGCTTTTCATAATGGCATCAAAGACTTGTTGCAAGTCATCTTTTCGAGAACAGTTGAATTGCTCATGGCTTTTCTGACAGCAGCAACAGGCTACACAACCTTCCAGCTTCATGGTGTGCAGGTCAAAATCAAAGCAGGTAGCTCCTGCTTCTTTTAATGTTTCTACAAAGGGAACCAACAGGCTGTTGGTATTTCCATTTTTTCGGGGGCTTCCCCGCAAGATACATACGTTCATGGCTTCCTCCGCTCCCCATTGTACAGAAGATAGCTTTCGTTCTCAAGGGTGGAGCCGGTGATTTTACAGAGCTTGGGAAAGCCGTGACACCAGCTGGGGAATTTGCTCCTTTTTTAAGGCTGAGTAATTAACAACTAAGGTATTGGTGGTCTCGTCTTGATTTTCCTCAGAAAAATGGCTGTACTGGCTCAAAAATGCCACGTGAATTCCTATTGCTTCCAATTTTTTTTTCAGTTGTTCTTCCTGCTGTGGTGTTTGGATTTTCAGCAAGAAATGGAGGCCAGAATCCTTGCCACTGATGGAACAGTGGCCTGCCATGGGACTGCGGCTTAGGTGAAACAATAGATTGTCACGTATGTTGCGGTAGTGGTTTTTTCTGCGAGAAAGATGCTTTTCGTAGTGGCCTTCTTGAATGAAGCCAGCGAGGGTCAATTGCTCAATACTGGAAACGGTGCAGGAATAAAAGCCCAATTGCTGATGAAACCTTTGTACAAGATGCCAGGGTAAAACCATATAGCTGATTCGTAAGGATGGAGTGAGGGTTTTGGTAAAGGTGTTCAAATAAATTACTTGTCCTTGGCTGTCGCTGGTGGCATCTAGAGAAAAAAGTGTTTCTAGGGGACGGCCAGTAAAACGAAATTCGCTATCGTAGTCATCCTCCAAAATGAAGTGGGAATCCTGCCGAGCCCAAGCCAACAGCTCCTGCCGTCGTTTGATGGGCATGATGATGCCAGTGGGAAAGTGGTGGGCGGGAGAAACCAGCACTGCATCAATGTGTTTTTCTTCCAGCTCTTGTATCATGATTCCTGCATTGTCCATGGCCAGAGGAGACCACTTCATGCCCATAGCGTCCATAATCTGGGCTGGTTTAAGATATCCTGGATTTTCCACGCCATAATGGAGCTGCTTTCCCAAAAGCTGGAAGGTGAGGGAATACAAGTATTCTGTTCCCGCTCCAATTACCACCTGCTCTGGCTGGACCTTCATGTTCCGAAAGGTTCCCAGATAGGAGGCAATGGCCTGACGCAATTCCAGCAAGCCTTGAGGGGGCAGAGGAGAGAGAATCCGATCTTTTGATTCATGCAAAACCTTTCGCATGAGACTTGCCCACAGGGAAAAGGGAAAAAGCTCTTGGTGAATGTGGGCGGCTTGCAGATTGATGTCATCGATTTTTCCTGCTTCTTGAAACAGCTGTGTGATATGGTTTGATTTATGAAGAATCTCTTGGCTGGAGCTTTGTTTTTGCTGATTTCCTGTGGCACTAGCCTGGTGATTTTTTACTGGTGCTATAGCAGAAAAGGCTTCCAATTCCGTCACAAAGTATCCCCGCTTTTCTTGGGAATACACATAGCCCTCATCAATGAGTTGTTGGTAGGCGTTTTGCACGGTGATGACGCTAACTCCAAGATGGGAGGCAAGGCTTCGTTTTGAGGGAAGCTTTTGGTTTGAGCCTAAACTTCCTTCCAAAATCTTATTTTTCAACTGGAGATACAAAAAATCGGTAAGGCTTTCATTTCGCCGCTGGGAAAAATCCATAGTAATCACAATCTGATTATATAAAAATTACTGAAAAATGAATATATACATCATACCAGATTTTATATATTCTAAGTCCGCTGGCAAGTTCTGGGTGGCAGGATTTTTTCTTGTGCCACAATTTTTCACGTGAGCCTGCCTTTGAGGAGTAATCTAATGGACAAAAGACTTTTGACAATCCAAGACATTTCTTGTGTGGGACAGTGTTCTCTGACAGTGGCATTGCCCATTATTTCAGCCTGTGGCATTGAGACTGCGGTGCTTCCGAGCTCTGTGCTTTCCACCCACACCGCTGGTTTTTCTGGCTTTACCTTCCGTGACTTAACTGACGACATGGAAGGCATTCTGGCCCACTGGAACAAGGAGGGGCTTAAATTCGATGCCTTCTACACTGGTTATGTAAGCAAGGCTCAGATTCCGCTCATTCTGAAAATTATGGAAGAAACTGCTAATCCCGGGGCCCTGCGGATTGTAGATCCTGTTATGGCAGACCACGGCAAGCTGTATCCCGGTTTTGATGCTGATTTCCCTGCTGAAATGGCCAAGCTTTGCAAAGGTGCCGACGTGATTATGCCCAATCTCACAGAAGCTGCTTTCTTGTTGAACGAAAAATACGTTGGAGACAATTTTGAGTCAGAAGATTACGATGAGGCCTACATTGTAGGACTTTTAGATCGGCTCATGGGATTAGGTGCAAAGAAGGTTCTTTTGACTGGTGTGTGCTACGATCCTAGGGAATTGGGCTGTGTATGCTATGACGGAACTAAGTTGGAATACTATTTCCGCAAACGATTAAATGCCCAGATGCACGGAACGGGAGACGTATTTGCCTCCTCTGTTGCAGGTGCCCTGTGCCGTGGCAAGTCCTTGATTGATGCTGCTGCCCTCGGTGCCGACTTTGTAATCGAGTCCATGAAGGCCACCTTAGATGACAAGTCCCACTGGTATGGTGTTAAATTTGAAAAAGCCCTTCCTTGGCTGGTACAACACATTTAATCTATAATTTAAAATAAAAAATCCCCACCAAACCGGTGGGGATTTTTCTTTCTAAGAGTTTTGGCATCCAACCCGAGAGTTTTGCAACGCAAAACTCTGTAAGTTTGGGCGTAGCCCAAACGTCATTCCCATCCAAATCGTGCTGGTGGCTTGTTGGTAATGTCATAATACACCGCATCCACAAAAGGCAATTCTATAATCCTCTTCATGATAGCGTCTAAAACCAGGTGGTGCATACGGGAAAAATTTCCGGTGATAACATCTTCAGAATCAACTGGACGTAAAACAATACTACAATGGTCAGGACTTGAAGCGTAGGGAAGATTTATGGTTAGATGCTGGAAAATCTCTTCGTACCAGCCAAAACGCTTTAGTTCATCTAACACAATAAAATCTACTTCTCTAGTTTGGTCTAACCGAGCCTTGTCACAATAACCTTCCTGTAAGCGTAAGTCGGTTTCTGGCCGCTGGTAGAGTTTCACCACTACTCGGTTTACTTCCTCTAAGGCATCGGTAATAAAGTTAGACATCCTATCTAATACACGCCAGCGGGGAATGTGATACCATGGTGCGTTCTTTTTTTCTTCTGATAATTCTACAGGCTCCAATTCAGACTGATTCTCTGTGGCTTGTAAAATGGTGAGCCAGTTTCTTGGTCCCGTTGAATCGAAGGAAAGTACCACAGGGAAACCAGAAACTGGTTTTCCATCTTTTATACCAGCAGCTCTAACAGGCAAGATAGTGGCTGTAGTCGCTTGCATTCCCTCTTTGTTAATGAGATTCAGTACCTTTACTTGAGTTTGAGAAAGCTGACTTTGGTCTTTGTCAGAAAGTTCACCAGTGCTGCACAACACGTTGATTGCCAAGCCTGGCTCAGGGAAGGGATGACGGTGTGCCATTTCATCATGTAAGCCCATACGTCGCCCAAGCTCCCGTACCTCATCTCGATATAATTCTTTTAGTGGTTCCAGTATAGCTCCTCGGTTAATGAGCTCTTGCACACCCACCGCCTTTTCGGTGGAGGAACTAATAGAATTATCATCAAGATAGGGGCGGCTATCGGAATAAAGGGTGTTTACAGCTACCAGCCATTCGTCTTCCTTAAGCCCCAATTTTTCCATCATCTTATTTCTCACATGACGGAAATAGGCTGCTATGAGCCAGCGTTTTCGTTTGGGGTCAATTTCTTTACCCATTACCTTCAAAAAACTTTCTGATGCATTTGCAACCACAAAATTAGTAAAACCAAAGTTCCTGTATCTTGTGGCAATGGCCTTGCTTTCATTCTTTCGCAAAAATCCGTTGTCGATATGGATACCTAAAACTCGATCTCGCCCAAGGGATTTGTTCAGTAAGGTAAAGGCTACAGTGGAGTCTACACCACCTGAAAGGAAAATCAATACCTTTTTATCTTTTGCAGTAAAACGGATTTTTGCCAGCATCAGTTCCAGTACAATATCTTGATCCCAGTTTTTCTCCATACCGCAGAAATGTATGAAATTTTCTAAAATAGCCTTTCCACATTCTGTTCCGTTTGATTCGATATTGCACTGAAAACCAAATCGACCTTGGTTCAAATCTTGGACAGCAGCAAACTTACAAACCTTGGTGGAAGCTACTACTTCAAAGCCTGGTGGCAACTCAAGGACTTCATCTTGGTGAGCCATGGCCACCGTTGTAGTTTCTTCCACATCTAGGAGAAGGGGACTGTAGGTAGAAAGATCTTGACGCAGTTGGGCTGGACCAAATTCACCGATAAGGGCCTTTCCTACCTGTCCTCCACTTAAATGTACCAATAACTGATGCCCAAATCCAATTCCCAAAATGGGAACTTCCAAAGATAGAATCTCCTTATTGAAGGGGATTGGTGTGTTTGAGCTTATTGAATAGGGACCATCGGAAATGATGATTCCTGTAGCCCCTTTTAAGGAGTCCACGGAGGTAGAAGGTTGTTGAATCTCTGAATGATATCCCAACAATCTCAGTGTCTTTGTTATTTTATGAGCATGCTGATTTTCAAAATTCAATACAACAATCTTCTGCCAAGCCATTTCGATTCCTATGAATTAGAAGTAGTATTTGAGTTCGCTACAGAAGCAGCGATAAATTCTCGGAACAGGGGATGAGCTCTGTTAGGACGTGACTTGAATTCAGGGTGGAACTGGGCACCCAACATCCAAGGATGATCTTCCTGCTCTACAATTTCAACCAAATCCCGCTCTGGATTAGTACCAGTGAGATGAAGCGTACTCTTTTCAAAGGCTTCACGATATTTATTATTAAATTCGTAGCGGTGGCGGTGACGCTCCCAAATGCTGGAGCTACCATAGGCTGCTTCTGCTAAGCTACCTTTTGCAAGGGTACATTCATATTTACCAAGACGCAGTGTGCCGCCTAAAATAGCTCCGTTCTGGTCGCTCATCAAATCGATAACAGGGTAGGCAGTGTCCTTATCCATTTCGCTGGAATTAGCACCAGCCATACCAAGGACATTACGGGCAAATTCAATAACCTGAATCTGCATTCCAAGGCAGATTCCAAAATATGGCACCTTGTGGGTTCTGGCATACTGGGCAGCCTGAATCATTCCTTCAATACCACGAACTCCAAATCCACCTGGAACAATAATTCCCTGAGCATCCTTCAGCCGCTGGGCGGTTGTTTCTGGATTGGTACATTCCTCTGCATCAACCCAATCAATGTCTACGGCTACGTTGGCGGCAATTCCTCCATGAATCAAGGATTCCACCACAGAAAGGTATGCGTCATGCAATTCGATATATTTTCCCACCAAGGCAATGCGAATGGTTTTTGCAGGATGATAGAAACGATCTACCATAGCAGCCCAGTCTTGGAGCTGAGAAGGTTTGTCCTCCAAACCTAAAACACGGCATACTACGGTTCCTAAACCTTCCTGCTCCATCATCAATGGAACTTCATAAATGGACTTGGCGTTCAAATTCTGAATAATACAGTCGGTGGAAACGTTGCAGAAAAGAGCTAGTTTTTCCCGTGTACCTGCATCAACAGGAATCTCGCTACGGAGCATAATAATGTCAGGCTGAATTCCCAAGCCTTGCAAATCCTGCACTGAATGCTGGGTGGGCTTTGATTTAAGCTCTTGGGCCTTTTTCATGTAGGGAAGGAGTGTCAGATGGATGTAGGCACAATTTTCTACACCTACTTCGTATTTTATTTGGCGGATTGCCTCGATAAAGGGAAGAGATTCAATGTCTCCCACGGTACCACCAATTTCAGTGATGATGACATCTGCACCAGTTTCTTCTGCAGCTAGCATCATTCTGCGACGAATCTCATCGGTAACATTGGGAATAACCTGTACGGTGCCTCCGTTAAAGCCACCTTCTCGTTCCTTGTTCAGGATGGAAAGATAAACACGGCCAGCAGTGGTATTGCTACTCTGGGACAGGTTTACATCGGTAAATCGCTCGTAGTGGCCCAAATCCAAGTCGGTCTCAGCACCGTCATCTGTGACAAAAACCTCTCCGTGCTGGTAAGGATTCATGGTTCCTGGATCTATATTGAGATATGGATCAAATTTTTGGTTTACAACCTTCAGTCCACGGCTTTTCAGAATAAGCCCCAAGGAGGCGGCCGCAATTCCCTTTCCTAAAGATGAAACAACACCGCCAGTAATAAAGATGTATTTTGTCATTGGACACTCCGCATATAGGTATGAGTTAGTATATCAGAAAAAGCCATGGAATCGCAAGAAGATTGCTGTTTTTGACATAAAGCAAATTTAAAAGCCTGGGAGTGTTTCCCAGGCTTTTTTATACAACTTAGATATTGTAGTGAGCCATTGTGTCGGAAAGCCTTTTCATCACTTCTTGGTTGCGAGCAAGCTCAATATTTGTTGTGTCCAAGGTTTCGTTAACATGTCCTGTGCTATCAGAGATTCTGTTAACGGCAGTAGTAATTTGGTCTGTAACTTCCACCAACTTAATCATTTCATGATCAATATTTTTACTATCCTGTAAGATGGACTCTGCATTTTCGTTGACATGGTGTACTAGGTTGTGAATGGTTCGCATAGATTCCAACACTTGAGTACTACCAGAGGTTTGCTCTTCCATAGCTCGCATGATAACATCTTCTTGGTTTTGTACCATTCGTGCAAATTCAAAGATGGTGGTAAAGTGCTGCTCTACTTGCTGGGTATTTTCAGAAACAATATTGATTGTGTCTCCCAAGTTCTTGAGGCGGTTGGTAATGGTAAGGCTCTGGGAACTGGAATCTTCTGCCAGCTTTCTGATTTCGTCTGCAACAACGGCAAATCCCTTTCCTGCATCACCTGCGTGGGCAGCTTCAATAGCAGCATTCATAGCCAACATGTTTGTTTGCTCTGCAATATGCTTGATAATTTCACTGGCTTCCATCAATCCCTCTGATTCCTGATAAATCTGGCGGGAGGAAGCTACAGCTACTTCTACCGTCTTTTGTCCTTCACTGGCAGCACTACTGAGCTGTGATACTGTTGTAGTATTTTTCTTGAGAATTTGGGAAACAGAGTGAATATTCGTTACCATTTGTTCAACAGCGGCAGAGGCTTCAGTAACGTTTGTGGCCAAGCTCTGAATATTCATATTTTGGTTGCTAATGAGATTTGAAATCTGATTAACAGACGATTTTGTGTGGTCAATGCTTGTTGCTTGGCTTTCAACCTCATCTTCTACTTGGGAAATAGCGGTAAGTACTGTTCCTACTGCAGCGTTTGAATCTTGCACTCGCTGAGTGAGCAGGGACATGGAATCATTACACGTGTTAATACAATCTGTAACCAAGATAACGGTCTCTTTATCGGAGGAGATAAAGCCATTAACATCATTCATCAAAAGACCAACTTCGTCACGAGACTGAACAGGAACAAAAGCTTTTTGGTGATTTCCTTTCGATAATTCATCCAAGCCTGTACTAATGGACTTTAATCGGCGGGCAATGGCAAACATCAAGAGGAAAAAGTCCATCAAACCTAATATCAAACTACAGATGCACAAGGGAATGAGTTTTGCAAGCTCGAATTGAATTCCTGTTGGACTGTTGAAATTGATGAGTGGGGCACTGATAATCATAATTGCTCCTGCACAGATAAAAAAACTTACTAAGGTGCTTCGCAATACTAAGGGAATGGAGGTGTATTCCTGTGTAAGGGGAATGTGACTCAGGGACTGTTCAAAAACCTGTATGAACTTGATATAGGATGCCAAGGAGGTAAAACAACATGCTCCGAAAGACTGCATGAAAATGACAGTGGGGTTGAGTCCTTCCATTGTTCTAGCTGTAAAAAGGGGAAAAGTGGTTAAAACCACAGGAATTAAGATAGATATCTTTGAAAACAACAGAGCTGCCTTATTTGCTATTTTCATAGTTTCTGAGGTTCCATCGTAGGTTGCAATTTTTTTTGAAAAAAGAGAATTAAAAATGGTTGGGCAAGTCACTGCAAGTATAGAATGGATAATGGTAAATGGATTGGAAAAAAAAGCTCCCAGCATATTTACGGGAATGGTTCCAGTTAAAAGCACTTCAAAAAGAAAGAAAAATATAGGTGTCATATAAATTGCATAATTAAAAATGACCGCCTGTGTTGGAATCTTATATCTAGTAGACATGTTTTTCCTCCTCAATTATCTTTGAATATCACTATTTTTAACTGGTAATATTCAAGTCGAAAAAATATATAAATGTTTGAAACATTATAACCTTAAAGAAATAAGAAGTCAAAGAAAAAATGATATAAAATTATCGTTATTTTCTTCGATATTGCTCTTTGTGGAAAACTTGAAAATTCATGGTGATTTTTGTATATTGATAAGGATACCATTTTGATTGAATTCCTCCAATAAGAATGGAGGCGTGTTTAAATAGTCAGAGAATTGAGGAGTTAAGATGATTTATTTAGATTCAGAAAAAGACAAGGATGCAAAGACTCAGGAGTCTGCCTTTGAAGTTATGAATAAAAAATTTCTTGAGACACGGCAGATACTTTTGTCTGGGGAAGTAAATAAGGCACTGGCAGAAAAGATTGTGCGTCAGCTTCTTGTTTTGGAAGCTGCTTCTGATAAACCTATTTACATCTACATTGATTCTCCTGGTGGTGATGTAGATGCAGGTTATGCTATCTTTGATATGATTCGTTTTGTGAAAGCTCCTGTGTACTGTGTTGGTATGGGCTTAGTTGCCAGTGCTGGTGCTTTGATTTTGCTGGCAGCAGATAAATCTCGCAGAGTAGGCTTACCTAATAGCCATTACTTGATCCACCAGCCCTTGAGCGGTATCAAAGGTGTGGCTACAGATATTGAAATTCACGCTCAAGAATTGGAAAAGACAAAGGCCAAGATTAACGACCTTATTGCCCAAGAAACTGGTAAGCCCTTGGATCAGGTGGCTAAAGACACAGATCGTGATTATTGGCTTTCTGCCACAGAAGCTTTGGAGTATGGCTTGATTAGCAAGGTTGTTTCCAAGCGAGAAGATCTAGAATAAAATATAGTAACTTGAGAGCCAGGTGCTGGATGAAGCCCTGGCTTTTGTTTTTTTTATATGTACTCTCAGTGAGGGGGCTGTGCTTGTCCATCTGCTTTTGCCTTCTCTATGAGCTTGAGAAACTACACGTATTGCTCCAAGTCGGGGCAATTCTGTACTACTGGTTTTGAATTAAACCTTGTACCACGTCTAGTGGAAGGTTTGTGCCTTGTGTAACCTGTTCTGGGGATAAGCCCATAGCAAGAAGATTTTTAGCCGTCTCCAGCTTGGTTTTGTAGGCTCCACGTTCCAGCCCTTGCTCCAATCCACGTTCTAGCCCGATGGAGATACCATCTTCTCGGCCTTCTTCATAACCATCACGGCGACATTCCATCATGCGGGATGTGTAGGTAAGATACATGTTTCGCTCCTCCTTTTCTTGCTTCATTCGAGCAATGGACTTATCCAGCTCCTTGGTGAAGGCTGTTTGTGCAATTTTATCTTTGATATAATCATAAAATAAGCGTAAATCTAGGTCAAGGTTGCTGAGGTCTTTGGCGGTGGTGTTGAGAAATATCTTTTCAGTACCATCTTCTAGGGGGATTGGTTCACCAT
>JAEIGA010002925.1_pt1 | contig 26912 bp, 43 predicted proteins | sample 9270691 | NCBI WGS metagenome assembly JAEIGA01 (sample SAMN17057246, study PRJNA624740) | gut metagenome | biome: biome; isolation source: fecal sample | host: Bos grunniens | place: China: Xizang | collected 2019 | reverse complement strand
GTTTGAAAAGATTAGCTACATATTTTGTATTAACCAATTTGTCTTTCTTTTCTTCCTTAACTGGCATCTCTTTATCCTCTCAATTTGCCGTTCTATCGGAACGGAATGCCCCTAAAAAATTTTCTAAAAACTACACGCTTTTTGGGCTCACGCTAACCACAAGCCTTTTTTCCATCCGGTAGTACCTATTGATTTATTTTCTGCATGCACAATCGCCGTTAAGCCACCTTAAACATCTTTCATAAAGATTTATACCTCTTGAATGTTTTAAGTGCCTTTAAAGACATTCTACGAGGTGTTCGTTTATCCTTTAGGATTAAACCAAAAACTATATGTTATTCTTTTTCTGCTACTAGCATTTTTTAAATGTCCTAAGTTGTTGTTTGTGTATTTAACAAAACTTTTAAACCCTGATTTCTCATAACCATAACGACCCAAACACCAATCATTTGATTTTGTCAAAGCGTGTACTATCCCCGGTGTCGTAGTAGTTAGGTTTAGCTCAAATCCTTGCTTACTAATATCTTCTGCAACTGCTTTAATAAATCTTGTGCCTATGCCTATCCCTTGATAGTCGGGCAATACTACAAGCCTGTGAACTCTTTTTGTTCCTTTACGCATTGGCATCTGTATTATCCCAGTATGACAAACTAACTCATTGCCAATCATACCAATATATTGGCTTGCTGCTTGGTGTAAGTCAGTGTTTAAATAGTGATACTTTCTAAACACTTCCCATATTTGTTTTTTATCCTCATTCCTTGTTTTATATATTTGCAATTCAAATCTAGGTTGTTCCCATTTGTCGCAAAAAAAAACCTTTTTTCATCAGTGTTATAAATCCAATCGGGCATAAGATATTCTGTTATATCATCATGACAACTAATAGCAATAAACTTTTTGTCTTGCTTTCTTACCGCCTTTTGGATTGCTATACTTGCTGTTCTTGCAACCTCTCTGTTTACTACACTAGTAAACTCATCAAATACAGTTATATCAGCTTCCCTTAATAAACAGTTTGCTAAATCTACCCTCATTTTTTCACCGTTAGATAAAACACTATAAGGTTTTAACCAACTAGGAGGGCTTGCAAAACCAACCGATGTAAACATTTTTTCAATGTCTTTTATACTCTTGTCTTTAGGCATATCATCAATAACGCTTTTTGAAGTGTATTCAAAGTTTGAAAAAATACAATCTTTAAAACATTCTTTTGCAATAGTACTTTTACCTGTACCACTACCACCTACAATTAAACCGATATTCCAATGTTTATTTTCAATATCAATATTACCCGCAAATTCTTCTTTTGCATGTTCAATATCAATGTCAAAAGCGTTAATAACCGCTTGTGTTCTGAATGTCATATCAGGGGCAATCTTTTTTACAATGTTAAAACTCGGCATACTAACCCCCTATTGACAAATTCATTATATAAACTTTCTTGTTCTGTTTCGTCTTTACATTCAATTACTAATTGACAAACATCTTCCACCTTGTCTGATAAATCTTTTCTTTCTGCCTTTTCTGCATCGCCTAAAAGCTCTGTTTCTTCAAATATTTCTGTTAGCTCTTTAAATTCTTCTTCAGAATAGCCTGTTGCCATTAAATCATCAAAATTAAACTCGTTGAATATTTCTTTTAGCTTTTCATTGTCTATTTCTGCAAGTTCAGCGATTTTGTTATCAGCTAATAAAGCAGACATTTCTTCTTCTGCATTATCAAAGTGTTGATATTCAACAGGGAATTGTTTTAATCCTGCTACCTTTGCAGCCTCTAAACGTCCGTGACCTTTCACAATAAGCCCTGATAGCTTTGAAACTGTAATAGGTGCTCTTACTCCTGTTTTCTTTATAACCTCTGCTAGCAAATTGATTTGTTCTTGTGAATGTTTATTAGGATTTTTAGGATTTTCTTTAAGTTCTTCAATCTTTACGATTTCATCATAAGCACAATAAACAGCCACATCACCGATTAAGTGACGGGCCTTATCTAATTTCCTGAAATCACATAACCACTTCTTTCTTGTATATATTTTTAAGGGTAAATATACAGGTTAATTACCCATTCATTTACCCCTTTAATTGTTTATCTAAATGCCTTTTCATGTGGTGATTAAACCTTTTGTCTAATAACTCACTCAAAGAATCATTAATCTGTTTCATAACAATAGGATTACCACCGATTCCTTCCTCACTTGGACCAACCATTTGAGGTAAAGACATTGTTTTAATAGGACTAATGTCATAGCTATTTTCAGAATAACGCTCCCAAGCAAGGATTTTTGAACTTCCTTTGCTTGCCGGTGCTAGGAATACTCCACCTTCTTCATTTTTGGGTGTGAATACTGTTTTCTTGCCCTTTTTAATCTTTGCAGAAACTTTATATTTTTTCTTATCAGGTCTTTGCTTTGGAGTCATTCCAAAATGTGTAGGTGTCAATGCTCTACCCTCATAGAGTAAAGACATAGACATTAGTTCTCCACCTGTCGCTTTGATTGTACCGGCAGAAGTCTTTGAAAAATTCTTCTTACAAGTTATTTCATTCTTTTTAATGTTATAAACATTTCTTACGGCATCGGCAACCTTGCCTGGCGCTCTTGATTTCATATCTTTTAAAGTGCTTCCAAAAACTCCTGAAGGGTCGCTTACTGCCATAGCAAAATTATTTATTTTTTCTGTAACATCTTTAATGTCAACGTACGGAGTAATCTTTGCCATATTCACCTCCAAATAAAAACCACCTATTTCTAGGTGGTTAATTAGGATAAGGACTTCGTATGTATTTCTGTCATTCTAACTATAATCCATAAACCTTATGAAATGCAATGAGTTCCATTGAGTTCCATTGAAAACTATTGAAACGCATTGAAAACCTACGAAAAGTTGTGAAACCTTTGGAAATCTATTGAAAAGTATTGAAATCTATTGAAAACTATTGAGTCGCAACAAAAAAAGACCTGCTGCATTAAGCAGCAAGCCTTTTTATTCATTATTTACAAGTTAGCATCAACAAATTATTATCACCGATACAAGTATAATTGCTTTTAAAATACTTTTCAGCACCTTTTGCCATATCTTCAGGAAATTCTCTTTTGATATCTTCAGCAGATTTAATCCAACCAAGCAATCTTGATACTTCAACGTTCATTGCCTTCATAAATTCTTTGTTGAATTTTATGTGAGTATTTCTATTTTTATAGACCTTATATTCCATAAAAATTTCTTTACCACCTTTTAAGTATATATAACATTTTTCCCCGAAATTATCAGGAATATTTATACCATTTGTTGCAAAGCCTAAATTGTTAGCAATCGTTAAAATATCCTCAACTATTTGTTTTGCTTGTCTTGGGTTAATTTCCGGTTCCCAACTGTAATGACTGCCAAAACTAAATCTGTCGCAAATAATACGATAATCAAGCGCATAATGTGAATTTTTATCAGCAAAGCGCCAGTTATCCGTTCCGATTCTGTGATTGCTTTTATAAGGCTTGGCATTTTCTACACTTGATAATGTTTTGAAAAATTCAATTAGCTGATTGTCGTAATACTCATTTGCGTTTTTGATTACCCATAGAATCAACGGATAAATATTTTCAATCGTGAAATCAACTGTCAAAAGTTCAGCAAATTTTTTGAGCATATCTTCTCTTGTTTTGCTTGTTAATCGGCTTGTAATTTCTTCAAGCTCATCAAAAGCTATTTGCCAATATTTAACCTTTAAAGACTTAACTTTTTGTTTGATAGCTTCTTTTACAGAATCTTTCTTTACTCCGATAGTTTCAAGAACATCAACATCTAAACTGCAAATAGCTTGAAAATGTCTGAATAATTCCTCTTGCTCTGCATTATATAAATCGACAAGGAGTTTTGCTTTGCTTTGTTCTGTACTTACAAGCTGATTTTTTATTTTTTCTGTTTCTTCTCTTTCGATATCCCACTCACGTTTATTGTCTTTAGAGCTATCACGCATTTTAAAAACTTCATCAAACCAACGGTCAAAAGCTGCTTTATTAAAATCATCTAAAGATTTATAATATCTGTCTTCATATTTTGCACATTTATAAATTTTCACCACATCAACTTTAGCTCTTGCGCTTCTTTCAGCATTTAGAAAGTCAAAGCTTCCTAAAACACTTGCTTCAACTTTAGCTGTTTCAATAGCTTTTTGTATGAGTATATCATCCTTCCAGCGTTGAGGAATAACCAAATAAGCCACGTTACAATTTCCGTTTAAAATAATTTCTTTGGTCCATTCGTCAAACTCGCTGTAAGGCGGATTGCAAAAGATTACTTCAACTTTTTTATCAATCAATAATGTATTTCTGAAATCCGTACCTAAAACAATCGTATCTTTATCCAACTTATCTAACAAGATTCTTGATTTTTCTATAACGTAATATTTACCAAGCTTTGTATAATTAAAGTTGTTTTTCTTACTTTCTTCAACCTCGAACTCTTCAAAAAACTTTTTAAAATTACAAGTTCCGCATCCAATATCAAGAACATTGTTATATCCACTCTCCATATCGTTATAGATACATCTTATCATTTCCTTTGTAGTCGGATAAAATTCAAAATCTTGATTATTTTCCTTTAATTCGTTTATAAGTGCATTTATTGACATTTCTTAATCCTCATAACAACTATCACAAATTATTTGATAGATACTAAATAACTCAACTCTATAATCATTTAATAAGCTTTTAATATTGCCATTTTGCTTATTTATATTGTTCTGTTCAGCAAGCAACAAATTTAATAAAATTTCCTGTTGCTTTTTTGTTAATTTTTCCATATTTTTATTCCCTTTCTTATTCCAATTCCATTGACCAAGTGTTTTCGTTTCTTGTGAAATAAAATATTTGTCTAAAAAACTCAACTTGAATGTAATTGAATGAACTGTTTAAAACTATTACATCTTCTTCTTTTGCGTTTACATAACCAAATACATTTAATAATTGTGTTGCTAATTTATCCATTGAGCTTTCCTTTCTTTTTGTCTGTAACCCTTGCTATGTCTTAATCTTAGCGTGCAATGTTTATTCTTCAAGTCCTTCAAATAAATAAAAAAACACCATACCGAGAAAGTCCTCGATATGGTTTGCCATTTATAAGAAGAGAGTTAATTTTCCTAATTTCCTCTAAAATACACAAGCGCAAGGGCATTTTTAAAAACCCCCTTTTCCTGATTATCTTTATCAAGGAATTTATACCCTTTACGAAGAAATACGATATCAACGCTAGGATTGGATAGAATATATTCGTGCCAATACTTTGTTTCAGTCCGAACAGGGATTAACATCGCAATATTAATTCCTAACTCATTATTTAATTTAAAAGCTTTTTCTACCCACTTTGAGCAGTCGTTGAACGGTGGATTGCACCAAGAATAATCGTACCAAGTTTCTTTCAAACCGTCCTTTTCTCCGTTTATGTAATGGAGCTTAGCTGGTATATTCTTCTCGCTGCAACAAGTGTCTAGTACAAACTCATTTATACCAAAGTATTTAAGCGCCTTATTATAAAGCACCGGTGGTGTCTTGTAATCGTTTTTATTAAAATTATAGTTATATTTCATCTTCCTTTATTTCCTGTAAATCTTCTATGTACTTCCCGTCTTTATCCCAAAATCCAACGTCCTTGACTTTTGCAAGCCGTTCTTTCAGGATTGCGTTTTGCCTTGTCAAGCCGTCAACCTTGTCCTCTAAACCTTTAAGACAATACTCGTTCGTATCTGCGCTTTTCTTGGCAAGTCCTAAGACCTTCAAGTATTTCTTTTCTAGCCTGTTGTACTGTGCAACCGTTCGGTCGTACAATAACTCCATTTTCTTAAACTCCTCAACTAACTGAAAAGACTTTTTAGCAAGTTTTAGGATAGTATCGTTATCCAAGTTCTTGAAATATGGGTCGTCGGTAAATGTGTTTTTTTGCTCCATCTCTCTAGCCTTTCATTACTGCTAATGGTTCTAACTTAACTAAGATTTTAACTAAATCTTTTTGTTCTTCCATAACGGTATCAATATCTTTATAGGCACTAGGGGCTTCATCTAAAGAGTTTTTATGTCTTAATGAATGTAGAATACCTTTAGAGTCTAATATTGCTTGTTCAGCCTTTAAATCTAAATTCTCAACTGCTTTTTTGCGTGACATTTTACGTCCAGCGCCGTGTGAGCAAGAACAAAGACTTTTAGCGTTTCCTAGTCCTTGAACAATATAGGAATTTGTACCTTGCGACCCTGGAATAATACCAATAGTTTTTTCTCTTGCTAAAGTTGCACCTTTACGGTGTACCCATACATTCTGTCCATAATGATTTTCTAAGGATGCGTAGTTATGATGGATATTTATCTCTTGTAAAAATTCAATATTGTTAAAGACTCTTTTAAATTCTGCTTTAATAGCGTCAGACATTTTTTGCCTGTTTGCGTAAGCAAAATCTAAACAAAGTTTCATCTCCAGTAAATAATTATTAAAATCATCTGTACCATCAGGTAAAAAAGCTAAATCATTTTTGACAACTTCATTATGTTTCCAAATTGTACACAACTTTTTAGCAATGTCATTATAATAATTAGCTACTTTATAACCTAAGTTTCTTGACCCAGAGTGAATCATAAACCAAACATGACCATCATCACCTTTTTGGATTTCAATAAAGTGATTCCCACCGCCTAAAGTGCCTAATTGCCTTTTAGCCGACTTCAATTCTTGTTTGCAAACAATAGACATTTCCCATCTATCATCTTCAAAAACAAAGTGTTCTTGGTCTTTTTTATGATGGTCAAATCCAACTGGGATTCTTGAGCGTATTCCACCTTTGTTTTCTTTTGAACCACCCAATAAGCTTTTTAGCTGTTCAGTTGTAATATCGGGTAAGGATGTTTTAACTGCTAACATACCGCACCCAATATCAACTCCAACCATATTAGGACATATCGCATTTTTTAACGCTACAACACCTCCAATAGGCATTCCATAACCCTCATGAGTGTCTGGCATCAAACACACATTACCAACCAAACAAGGGTGTTTTTCGATGTTTTGAGCTTGTATAATTGCTCCGTTTTCTGGATTTTTACACCAAGATAATATAGTCATTTTATTCCTCCATTAATTCAATGCTCTTTGGGCTTTGTACTGTATATCTTCAACCATTTCTTTAAAGGTTGGGTAGTTCTTCTTCTGTGCGGTGTGGATTTGTTGTAAACATTCCTTGTATCGTTTTAACTCTCTATCTTGGTTATAAAAAGATTTGATTTCATCATGTGTTAGCATTATTCCACCTCACATTCGCTGATTTTTTGTAACCCTTGTCTTGCAGGTTTTGGGTCATAAACCATAACATAGCCCCTGCTCAACATAACTTTATAAGTTCCGTCTGGCTGTTCCTCACCCATCTTAGAATTAGCGTAAAATTCAAGTATTGGTTTTATCTCAGTAAGAGTTTGTTTGTATTTTTTGTTTTCTTGGAACACCTCGTCCATAATTGATTTTATTTTGTCATATAACATCATCATTCCACCTCGCTGATTTTTCGTAGGATTTGTTTTTTTGCCTTTTTTGCACAGGACGCAAAACAACTATATTCGCATTCATCATCTATTTTTTCTGCAATTTCTTTTATCTCGGTAAGGGTTTGCTTATAAATAAGATTAATGCTCCACTTATCAAGATATTTGTTTCTTTCGTCTAAAAGTTTGTTTGCTATATCTTGCAATTTTTCATTCTCAGCTTTGAGTTTTTCATTCTCGAAAGCGATATCCATATCGACTACCTCGTGTTTTGGTACGTCTAATCTTTCAATTATTTTCTTTAGTTCTTCATTATCTGCTTTGAGTTGGTCGAGTTGTTGTTCATAAAATTCTTTTTCTGATTGTCTTAAACCCTCTTTACCTAACCATTTTATAAGTTTTTCTTTCAACTCCTCGCATTCTTGCTCTTTGCGTTTCCAGTTTTTGTAGTGGCAGTCTTTTCCAATACAATATTTATAATCGTAAAGCCTACAATGCGTATCAAGAAACATTTCTGCTTTTGTTGCAAACTCACATCCACTCACATCTACACCATCTATTATTATCTGTTTATCTGTCATTGTTTACTCCAATCGTTTTTTGAAACCATCTCCAGTATTTCATAGCTAATATACAAATCTCTTTTTTGACAGGATTTTTGATTACTTTTAATGTTTGTTTATCTGTCATTAGTTACCTGCTTTCAATGTTTGGATATATCCTTTGTACTTCTTTACTTTTTCTTTCCAATATTCAAGAATTAGTTTTTCTGCACGATTGCAACCTTTTATTTTTTTCTTTTTGCAGATGCTCTCTAAATGCGTTTTCAAGGTTGAATGGCTTATACATAAAATGCTCATTATTTCCTGATAGCTATATGCGTTCTCGCATAGTAACTTATAAACCTTTTTCTCTGCGTTACTAAACATCTCTATACCTCTCACAAGTTGCTTTGAAAAACTCCGCCCAATCAGGGTCTAGCTCTCTTGGTCTGTTATGGTTATCACAATCTTTCTTACATTCCTTAAAATCTTTGGTGCATAAGAAACAAGTAAAGCAACCGTCGTCATCCGTCCAAGGTGTATAACAATTACAGGTCGGTAATCTCTCTAAAAACTCATCTTCTGAACCGAAGAATTTTGCACCTGTTTTTAAATAAAATTCGTATGCCATAATTCCTCCTAAAATAAACTGCCCTGAACATTTGTTGTGTTTTTCCATTGTTCATAGTCTTTTATCTTTGTAATTTCTAACTCTATTCTCGGGTCTGACTTGTCGTGATAAACTCTGCTGCCATCGTGGCCCGCTATAATATCTCGGTTATCGTCCAAGATTAAACCCGACTTAACCATCGCATCATCTACAGCGTTCAAAAGGTTTGATAAATCGACCTTGCGCCTTGCATCCATATAGAAAATGCATTGTATATTAACCGGGTAATTTACCACCCCAACCTCTTGTTTAACTCGGTAAAGATACGGTAAACAATCCTTCTCAAAAGCTAAGTATTGTTTTGAGGGAAGTAATACCGGATATTTCCCCCTCATAACTATTTGACCTGAATTCTTCTTAGAACGAGGAATTACAGGCAATGTAAATGTAATCATCTATCTCACCTCTATTTTAATATCACATTCAACTTCGTTGCCCCATACATCCCAACCTTTACGATAGTTCCTTGCAAATAGTTCTATTTTGTTTGTATTCGGATATAATTGCTCAATTATTTGATAGGCTATTTCAGGTTTTTGGGAATGTCGTTTAACTTTTTCTGTGAACACGCTATGTATTTTTCCTCGCATTTCAGTAGCTACTGGAATAAATTTACCTCTATACATATACAGTAAATATTCGTGTCCGTATCTGATAGTGAAAGCTGAAGGTATGCCTGTAACTTTATTCCAAATCATTCTTGCGTGTAGTTTATAACCCAATCTTTTTGCGATTTCTTCGGCTTCAAAAAGATATTTTTCAATAGTCCACAAAAATAAAATTGAGTTTTCTTCTGTTTGTTCAACAAAGGATTTTAAAATGTTTTCAATTTCTTCTAAAGAAATAACTTGATAATCCAAAGGTTTACCGCTTGAATTTTCTCTAACTTTTTTCTTTCCACCCTTTGATTGCTTCCAAGGTGGGTCAGCATAAATTATGTTATATTTTTTCATTACTTAAAACCTCTCTTAAAAAAATGGAGTAGGTTTTACCCTACTCCTCGTTATTGACAACAAGATTTAATTTTGTTTGAACTGTGCCTGTATCTCCGTTTATGTAAGCCTTTGCCAGTTCAATAGTTTCTTTCAATAACTCCTCATGCTTTTCAGAAACATAGAAAGTTTTCTCATCCATTCCCTCTTTGTACAAAGGTAACATTGGAGTAGATATATTCACTACAGCGTTATTAGCCGGATTAAAAGCGTATTTGATAGAATAGAGTACATTCTTCAAAGCTCCGTTATCTTTGCCATAATCGAATTTAATAGCGTTCATTGTGATGTTTGATATATCGCTCCCCAACTTTGGAACGCATCCGACAAAGCCCTCAACATTCTCTTGAAACTTCTTAAAAAACTCATTGGTTACTTTTTCTTTCCCTGTAAATACAACCTCTGAAGAAGATAAATCACCGGATTGTACATAGTTAATAACCGCTGTCATATCATTGTTAATTTTGATTTTATTAATCGCTGTAATTTTAATTTTTTCTTCTGTCATTTCTCACTCCTTTACTATTTGTAAGTTCATATTTGCCATTTTGAAACTTTATTATATTTTTATCCAATAATTCCTTAACCAAATATTCTAAACTTCTATGTATTTGAATATGTTGTTTGTGATTACATAGATATAAATTTTCAATGGAATTATTTTTCTTATCCATATCTATATGGTGTATAACTTCGTTTTTACTTGGCAAAACACCTTTTTCTTTTTCATAAACTAATGTATGAGCATAAACATAACCTTGATTATCTGCTCTTGGATGTGATGGTTGCCAAATACCTGTATAACCACACCCCTTTGAAATAACTCCTCCTTTCCAATTATGATGATTTTCTCCAGCATCCTTTCTTATTTGAACACCCAAGTTTTTTAATCTAATACCAATATTTGTAGATGATTTAGTGCTTAAACCATACATCCTACAAATTTCTTTGCAGCTCTTTTTTTCATTGACATACAAATCAATTAATTTGTTATCATCAGGTAAGATTCTTTTAACCATTATTCACCTCAAATAATAATTGATTAAAAATCCTTTCAAGGACTGGAACGCAAATCGAATTTCCCGCTTGTTTATAAAGCTGGGTATTTGAAACCCCACTTGCTTCGGCTTTTCTGAAATCCTCATCATCGAACCCCATCAAGCGCCAACATTCTAAAGGTGTTAGTTTTCTGATTCTCAAATTAGTAATAACCTTTTCATCTCCTGAAGTTGTTGTTAAAGTCGGAGCAATTTCATCATACTCCCTAGCCTTACCTTCTAATCTTGCAAAACTAACATCAATAATTTTTCTTTCTACAACATAATTATCTTTTTGAACTGTTGTAATGGTGTTTGAAGTTCCTTGCGTGTTGATTTCAAGCCTTTGCTCTGTTGGTGCTCCGACTGTTCTATCGCTCGGATTTTCAGGATTACGACCTCTGCTTGCAGCAATACAAGGTGTTTCTAAGTTTTCAAAAGACTTTACAAATTTTTGAACTTTATCTTGTGAAATATAAAACTTCTCGTCAACTTCATCTTCTAAGATATCTTTAAGCCTTATTTTCAGTTCTTCAGGCTTTGGAAACTCAAAAGTCTTGTTTAAATCCTTGCGAATACTTATCGCAAAAACTCGCTCACGATTTTGAGGGATTCCGTAATTCTTAGCGTTCAATACTTGCCAATAGGTGTCATAGCCTAATTGATCCAAATAAAAAAGCCAATCATCAAATTGGCTTTTAAACTTCTTCCCTACTAAGTTTTTAACATTCTCTAATAACAAATACTTGGGTAACGTTCCCTCATCCTTTGCCACTTCCAAGAGCCTTTGCACTTGGTACAAAAGCCCTGAACGTGTTTCTGAACTTATCCCTTTTTGATTGCCAGCTACCGAAATATCTTGACAAGGGAATGAATAAGTCCAAAGGTCTGCATATTCCAACCTTGGAGCGGTGCAAATATCACCGTAATTATATGTTTTGCCGAATATAGCTTCATAAGATTGAATAGCGTATTTATCAATCTCACAAACTCCGACAACTTCGTGGGGTATTCCTAAACGAAGGAGCGCTTTTCTTTGCGCCCCTATCCCCGAAAATAATTCATTTACTGTTAATATATCTTGCATAACTCTAACCTTTATCTAAAATGCTATTTCCTCTTCTGTCGGTGCTTGGCTTGCTTGTTTTTGGCAATCCATACAAAGCGGCTGTCCATATTTGCTAATTGAATAATCATTGATTTTTAGACTTATCCCAGCGCCACAACCTGAACAAGTATATTCAGAAGAAGATTTTTTGACGTTTTCTTTAACCTTATCAACCGTTGCTTTTGTTGTTGGTTCGTCCTCTTGTGGTAAATCGTCAAAATCTTGTGTGAAGATTTCAGATAAACTTGCTACTGAAAGAACTGCATCAATTTGCGCTCTTTTCTTTGCCATTTTCAAAATTGTATTAGCTTTTGAGTTTGCATCTGCTTCAACTTCGTATTTATAAAAAGTACCTTTTTGAGTTTCGATTTTTTTCTTTCTCAAAAGGTCTTTGTCAGTTCCTTCCGGTAAATCTTTTTCATAAACAAATTCCAAAGCCCATTTCTTTTCTTTTGAGTTTGCGTGGCCCAAGCCTTCTGTTATCTTGATGCCGTTTTTCTGCAAAATACATTTTACGGTATATGCAAAGAAACCCTTGTCTTTAAAATCTTCTGTATGTTCTGCAAGCTCATAGGTTGAAGTTATACCCATAGCCATAAGGATTTTTTCAGCACCCGGTTTTAATAAAGTTGCCTTATCTCCACATCCGGGTATTTTTCCATAATCGTGATTTTCTGTTAGAATGTTTTTAAGCGTACTCTGTAATGTTCTGACTTTTTGTACGGTGTCCGCTACCGCTTTAACGTTGATGTCCTCAATCAACGTTAGCGGGTTTTGATTTGTAACTACTACTTCTTGCATTTTTAGTTTTCCTTTCTCTTGTTTATCCGTAATACACGGCTTGTACTCTCTTTCATATACTTTTGTGCTATTTCAGGACATTCTGTTTTCAATGTCGCTGAATCTATCCTCATTGACGTTTGAGCCTTCCAAGTGATTTTATATCTATCTGTTAGAACTCCGGCTTTATCCTTTATCAAGGTTTTTAATTCGGTTTCAATCTCTCTTTTTTCTTTTGTCATTTCGTCAATGTGCATTTTAATTTCTTGCAAATAAGCGATTCTATCGTTCATTTCCTGAATTTCAATTAAATCCTCTGTATGTGTCGGATAAAGCTCTGCCAATGTCGTGTCGTCTTCCGGTAAAATCATCGGTGGAACATCGTTTTTAACCATATCCCAAAACTTCAAGGCTTTTTCTACCATCAGGTCAAATAGCTCTTGGTCGAAATCTATCGGCTTATAATCAAACTTCTGACCACCGATTAAACAAGCAATCCATCCTCTTTTTCTGCCTGTTATCCCTAAATACCAAATAACTTGCAGCACATACTCTCTAGGGATTTTATTTTCCCATTCTTCAAGTTTGTAAGCTGAACAAGTTTTGCATTCTAATAACTCATCACCGCCTACAATCAAACGGTCGATATTAGCGACTAAAAACGGATATTCCGGATGTCTATACATCTTAGGCGCTCGTCTTACCTGTTTACTGGTTTTATCACTAAAAATATCTGCAACAAATTGCTCCAATCTGTTGCCCATTTCCACGGCTTCAACATTCGATAAATCAGGAACAATTATTTTTCCTGTTTTCTCCGTCCATAATCTATAAGGTGTTTTCCAACGGCTTTGCCCTAATACTGCTGCTATATCTGAACCACCTATATATTGCATGCGTTCTTCTTGCGTAAAACTCATTTCTCTATCCTTTCTTTATAACCCCCATATTTGGTTTTCTGCCCAATCGCAGTAATGTTCCCATTCTCTAAGTTCTTCGTCATAATCGTGATAGTATTGATTTTCAGGTTCTTGTAAATCTTCTTCCATCGTTTACCTCTTAATTAAATAAAAAACTCAAGATAAGAGCTGATTAAATACCCTCATCTTGAGCCTATCCCATACCTCCAGCAAGTCCACACTAGCCAACTATCCTATTTAAGTTGTCTATCTTTCCCATCTCCTTTGCTGTATAAAACATTTGATAAGCAGCTCTTATTGCTTGGTCACAAGATATTAAGTAGTTATCTTTGTTTAAGATACCGTCCTTGATCCCTTGAGTTAAGTGTTCAATGATTTTTCTTTCGTTCTCTTCTGCAATCTTTTCTTTTTGTTTTCTTGTTTTAAATTTGTCTAATGAAATTATCATATTAACCCCCTAAGTATTGTAAAAGTGCTAAAAACATTGGTAATTCGAAGATTACAAATACTCCGATAAATTCTTTTATTGTTGTCATAACAAAGTCCTTTCTTAAAAAAAAGGGTTGTTTGGATAGAAACAACCCTGGTGTTTTATGTGTTAATATAGGTCATTTTGGTCTAAAAAAAGAGGGAGTTTATAGTTAACAAAATAGAGAAGCATACTCCCTCGCACATTGTCCAACTACACAAATAAAAAGTGGGTGTAATTGTCGAACGAATTGGGGAAATACACCCACACACACTTAAACGTTAATGTAATTAGAATTTTCTTTTATTTCTTTTGACATCTAATAAACTTTTTTATTGCTTCATATCTTCTTTGATACAAAAGCCTTAGTTGCGACTCATAATCATCAGCCAGCTCATCAGTTCCAATAAAATCAAGTATTTCTTTCATCTTTAAATCGTTTAAGAAATGATATCTAAGTAAATCTTGATAAACTGAATTACTTGCACCTTGCGATGGTTCAGGCAATTCTGATATCGAACTAATAACATCCTCTAATATTGCGCCCTCTGCTATTGCTTCTTTTGTAAGTTTATCAAGTAGCTTTTCTTTTTGAATCTTTGCTGAAATCAATATTCCAACTTTATCAAAAGGTTTTTGGTTCTTAGGCATATCCGTTAACTTAGCGCTACCCGGAGAACTTAATTTACTGGAAATAACATCGATTTCTGATTGAAGGTTTCTTATAGTTCGCACCCTTGATTGTTGCTTATATAATCTTTCAACATCAACTATTTCCATGATTATCATCCAAACCCTCTCTGTATTTTTTAATCTTTGTCAGAATTTATAAATATAATTTTCGTTTGCCCTTCAAGTTCTTTTTCTCTTTCAGCAATAAGTTTTTCTCGCTCCTCATCGGTCATATTATCATTTTTGGGAATGTTAACATTATAAAAAACCTTATCGCCAATAATAGTAGTTTCTTTTGGGTACTTGATAATTTTACTTATTTTCGTTTTAGTAGTATCGTCTTTGGCTGCAAAGCGTTTCTTTACCTTGTTCAAAGAAGGGCCATCGACTAAGTTATTAACGGTGAATATATACTCTCTGCCGTTCTTTAAAATAACTCTGATAATAGACTCGCTACTTAACCTAATTTCAGTATCTATTTTCTTGAACATTGAAATCTTATCAGCAAAATACTTAGGCATTGGAAGAATTCTTTTATCAGAAGTTTTTATAATATCCTCATAAAAAGCGCCCCAATCAACAGGGTATTTTGTTGTTAAGGCTATATCATAAGTGCTTACCAAGCTGTCTTTTTCTTCTCTTCCGAAAAACTCGAAAATATAGTGAATGAACTCACGTCTTTTCGTTATGCTAATTGCCATACTCATCAACCTCATAGTTTTCAATTTCTTTTTCTATTGCCGTTTTCTTCACATCATAAGTTCCGGATAGAACTTTCAAATAGTTATCATCCTTTAGTAGCCACAAGTAATTTGCCGTGAAGTTAGGTAAATCAAAATCAATGTTCTTTAGCTTGTCTAATACAACCGGAACCGTTTCTTTAAAATCATCAATCTCTGATGCCAATTCTATAAGTTTGTTTCTTTGGTTGTTTAACAAATAAGGTTTAGTATTGAAAATCTTTTGATATTCACAAGCAAAAAACTCATTTATAGGATTTATATAAGGGTCCATTTTTTTAGGTGTTTTTTTTTCTTCTTTTTTTTCAATTTCTAAAATTTCAGAATTTTCATCATTATAAAAAAAAGAAATATCCTTACCTAAACTATCCTTACCTAACTCTAACCTATCCTTACCTAACCTAACCTGTGTATCCAAACTGTATACATTTTGGATACATTCCTCTTTTTTGCGGTAAATACTGCGTTTGTCAAGTTCAAGTAAACTTTTTTCTTCAATGTATTTTGTTTCTTTATAACGGTCTTTTTGAATATAATTATGAACTTTCCAATGTTTGATTACGATTACACCGGATTCAAAAGCTAATAAAAATTTTCTAACCAATAAAATACTTAAATCATCTTCAGAAGCTCCACATTGTCGCATAATAGACTTCGGATTATTAACAAACCCATCATCATCGGCAAGCATATTTAAAGTGAAATACAAACATCTTGCTGATAATGGCATATCTAAAAAAGCATCTGACAATACAATACTTTTAGCAAACATTCTTCTTTCTGCCATTTTTCAATCTCCTCATTAAATGCTTTAGAAAGCACTACTTTTGGTAGTGCTAATTGAAACATTCAATCAAGTTTCTTGCTCCTATAGGGTACAGCCCGTTCACTCAATCCTTTGTTTGTCAAACTCTAGACTGGTTACTTCAGCATCTATAGGTATAAGGTTGGGTTATTAACCGTCTTTTACCATTGTTTAACCTTATGTTTAGCTATGAAATTGTCAATGTACTCTCTTTTTCTTTTTGCGTTCTTCAAGGCAACGCAACCTTTTTAAATTTGTTTACTGTTCGGATTTTTCAAATAAATACTCAAATGTAAAATCATTTCCGATAACTTTTTTAATGTTTTCCATTTCATCAAGGTGAAACTCTGATTTTCCTGACATTTTTTTAGAAAAAGTTTCATACCTCATTTCGATAGCAGAAGCGAACTCTTTGTAGTTCATTCCTTTCCTCACCATCTCTGCTTGTAAATTTTTAAACATTTCTCGTTCCTCATATCTATTTAATACGTTTATAAAACTTTTTTTATTTTCAATGTATTTTTTTAATACGTTCATTACAAAAAATACTCTATAACATTTTACTTTTTTTGTCAAGCGTGTATTTTTTTAATACGTTTAATGCACTTTTAAAACCCATTGGCAACGATATAAATACGTTTTATCTATTGCCAAAATTAAGAAATTAAGTTAAACTAAAATTAAAAAGGATTGGGAAAATGAACGACATAGCACGCATTGTAAAAGTTTTTAAAGCTCAACTTGGCATGACAAATTCTGATATTGCAGAAAAAACAGGCTTACCTGAAAACACTATTGCAAGGATTTGCGCTGGTAGAACCAGTAACCCTAAACTTGGAACATTAAAGCTATTAGCAAAGGCTTTTGATTGTACTATTGATGATTTGATGGGTGCTGACGGTGGAGTAGAACCGTATTATTTCGATAAAAAGACCGGTGAATTAGCACAAGAATTAAAAGAAAATTCTGATTTAAAGATTTTATTGGATGCTTCAAAAGATTTATCTTCTGAAGATTTACAAACATTAATTGGTATGGTCAATATGCTAAAAAGGAAATAGAATGACTGATAACTATCACACAATTTATCAAGAATTACCTTACAAAATAAGAGGTTTTGTGGTACATAACGCAAACGAGGATTTTTATACAATCGTTTTAAATTCTCGTCTTGCTCATAATCAAAATATAAAAACTTTTTGGCATGAACTAAAACACATAACAAACGATGATTTTAATAGTGAATTAAGTGTAGATATAATAGAAAAATTTGCACACGCAAATTAAGAAAGGATGTGGAAATGAATTTTAAAGAAAAGTGGGAATCACTTAAAAATTTGTTAGAATTAGACACAAAAGCTAAAAAAGCGATTGCGCTTATTTTAGCTTTTTTCTTTGCCGGTTTTGTTATACCAGGTCTTTTTTTATGGTTTCTTTTACCAGTTCAAAAATTTATTGATACTAAGAAAAAACTATACACTTTTATTGTAACTGTTTTTATTGCAATAGCTGTAATTGCACCAAACGAAACTAAAAAAATTGAAACTGGCTACACTAGAGTTTACTCAACTATCAAGAATGAAAGCACCAATAAAACAGTAAGTTATAAAATGTTTGAACCTATCAAAATTGTTAAAAATGATAAGTCAGATTTATGGAATGTTTATGACGAAAAAAACAATAAAATAGGTCAAATAAAAAAAACCGATGTTGTTTTTGAGGGTACTCCTGAATATGAACAAACTAAACAAGAAAAAGCAGAAATTGACAAGAGGGCCGCAGAACTCGCAAAAGTACTTGAAGAAAAATTAAAAAAAGAAAGAGCTGCAGAACTTGCAAGATTAGAATCGTTAATTAAAAAAGCTTTTTATAGAGTTGATTTAAGAAAATTTAGTGATGATGGTAATGGTATTTATTATTTTTATATCAACCCTGTTATTTGGGCTGGAACACCTTTTGACCAAAAACAAAATATTTTTAAAAACTGTGTTACATATATTCAGTTAAAAACTAATGCCACCGACCCAAATATGGTTAAATACGGAACTAAAATAAAAAGTTCTGCTAATGCAGCCGTTTTAGCTGAATATTCTGTTATGAGCGGGATAAAAATTAAATGATAAAAAAAATATTACTAATAATTATACTTTTGAGCTTACCTGTTAATGCTGCTCGTTTGTACAATGAAGCATATTACCAAAACCAATGGGCAAAAGAACACGGTGGCATTCTTGAATATGAACTCGAAGATTGGACTAGAGTCGATTTGCTTACAGAAACTCACGCAATCGAATTTGACTTTGCTAAAAAGTGGGCTGAAGCTATAGGACAAAGTTTACATTATTCAAGAATGACAAATAAGAAACCAGGTATTGTATTAATCATTGAAAAGCCTAAAGACTTTATTTATTATGACCGCATTAAACCATTATGTGAAAAATATGACATAACTTTATGGTATGTAAAAGGTATGGAATACGATGCTCAAAAATAATTTTTAAAAACAGGGGGAAATAAATCCCCCTTATTTTTTGGGCTTGAGTTTATAAAATTGTCAATGTGCGACAATGGTTTTATAAACTCATTCTGAAAAATTTTTAATTGTATAAGTGGCTATACCAGTCGGGCTATTTTATTTTCTTTCAAAACCCTAGAAATATATTGCCTTGAACATCCGAAATAATCAGCAATATCTGAATTTGAATAATTAGGATTATCTAAGGCACAATTACAAATAGCCTGCTGCTTTCCGGTTTTCTTTCTTCCAGCTCCTCTTGGATTGGATTTCTTAGAACAATAGACTTGATAAAGTCTTACGTTTTCGTCATATTCCCCTTCTTTCAAAACAGTATCTGCTATTATTTGAAAATTAAATTCTTGCTCTAAAATCTTAATTAACTTCTCTCTTGCTTTTTCTTCACCCTTTTGTGGATGCATTGATTTTATAAAAACTGTTAGCATATCGCTACCGCCTTTTTTATTTATTCAGTCAAGTATAATCTATATTTCAGCGTTTGTAAACAAAATTAATTAAGTTTTCTAAAAATCTTTTTATCTTTTGCTCTTTTATTTGCACTTTTTTCCCTTGTATGTTTTTTTCTTTGCATAAATATATGTTATTTATTATATTTAATATATTTAGGGCTTTCGCAAAGCCAGTGTTTAAGCCATTCCTAGATATGCTATTGGGAGTTTTAGTACGGATTACTAGGAGTTTTAGTACGGACTACGGGGAGTTTTAGTACGGTGGATAAAATTTCTTAGGAGATTTCTGTTGACAAACTCCTCACGAATCTATACACTAACCAAGAGGGATTAATATAGGCTTGAAGATTCTTTTCAAGCCTACTTAACCATTTGAAAAACACGAAGGAGATTATATGATTTGAACTCTTATGAAAACCTAATAATCGAAGAAAGAAAAGGGTACTTAGTAGTGAAAGCAAACGAACTGATACAAAAGAACAGATATGAATTATCGTTACCCGAACAAAAAACAATAGCATTTATTTGCTCAATGATTAAACCTGTTGATGATAAAGAAAATACTTTACAGATGGAATATGACTTTAGTATCAGGGATTACTGCAAGGTTTGTGGTCTTGATTACGATAATGTAAATAACTATGCCGATATAAAAGCAATCCTAAAAAAACTCTCTGACCGTTCTATGTGGCTTGATGATGGAAACGGTGAAGTTACCGTTCGGTGGCTTGCAAAAGCAAGAGTCAACAAAAGAAGTGGATTAGCAAGGATTGAAATTGATAGAGATTTAGCTCCTTACCTTTTTGACTTGGGCCAAAGATTCACGCAATACCAACTTAATAACATCCTAGCAATGAAATCAGCTTTTTCCGTAAGGATTTATGAACTTATGAAATCTTACTCTTTTCAGAAAAGCAAAACCTTTGATATTGACGAACTGAAACATCTGCTTATGGTCGAAAACGTAAAGTCATATAGTAATTACAAAGACTTTAGAATCTACGTTCTTGAAAAAGCACAAACCGAAATAAACGAACTCACCGACATCAATATCTACATAGAACCAATTTACAAAGGCCGTAAAGTTGCAAGAGTTAAATTCCGTATCGAAGAAAAGAACGTTTTTGAACGTGCTAGATCCATCTCAAAAACAAATATCATTCTAAACAAGAACAAATAAATATGTTTTTTATACCGTCAGACGTTTCAGAATCGATTTTAAGCGCATTAAATCACTTTTTGGTATATTTGTACCCTTTTGATATTTTAAAGGCTTAAAATGGCATTCTGAATGTTCTAGGTTAAATATTTTTCCTTAACTTTTCCCCTAGCTGTTTCCAGGCCTCTGATTTATAAGGAGAAGCTGAATTTTGAGCATACTCTTTATATTTTCTAATAAGTTCTTGCGTTTCCTGAATACTACGCAAGGCCCTTTGTGTTACGTTTTTCTTCTTTTTGTATTCAGAAATTATTTTATCTTGTGCATCTTTATTTTTCATCAACCAGTTAAAATATGCTTGTGGTGTAGTTTTATAATGTTTTTGTGCATATTCTTTTAGAAATTTAATTCTCTCGAAATCGAGGGAATTAGAATAGGAATATTTTCGTGGAATATTTTCTGATTGAAAATTATTTACCTCTGTTTGTTCTTTTAATTGTTCTTGTTCTTGTTCTATATATGGAGCTTGCAAATTGCAAGTTTCTGAACTTACATTTTGCGAGTTTTCAACTTGCATATTGTTACCTTGTGAAAAATCTTTATCCGTACCCCCTAGATTTAAAATCCTAGAGGTGAATCTATAACGATTAGTATATTTTCTTTCAGAAATAATTAACCCATCTTTATGAAGCTCCTGGATAGCTCTAATTACACTTGCTTCTGAAATCCCCATTTGAAGCGCTATTGTCTTTTGTTTTGGAAATACATCAGCGTGTTTTGGATTGTAGCATCCAGCTAAGTACAAAAGTACAAGTTTTGTCGTTGGTTTTAGATTGAATTGTTGCAGATTGTTAAGTAAATAATTCAAAAGTTCAACCTGCTTAATCGCATGCCCCACATGCTTTTTAGCTGTGTTCATAAATTCTCCCCCTTTAAAAATCCATAACAAAGTTGACCGTTGGTAGAATTTATGCTTTAATAAAGTTGCGAAGTTTATTAAAAGGTTTTTGGTTCTACCGAAGCCTTTTTTTGTTGTCTTAAATTGTATGTCATGCATGAAATCAAACATTTCCATGCTTTTCAAGTAAATTTTTATTAATGTAACAAAAAAATTACTTTATCTTTTTTTATTTTATCCATGCTGTTATGATTAAGTCAAGTTGGGGTAATTTTATAGTAATTTTATTTTGAACGGTTAATGTATGTAAAATATAGAGGGTTAATGTATGGAAAGGAAACTGAAATTTTCAGAATTTGCCGAACTTATAGGCACAACACCAAAGACTATTTATAAGTTAGAGGAAAGAAAAGAGATAGTAACGGTAATTGAAAAAGTTAATAACCGACCAACTAGGCTTGTAATAACGAATGACGACCAAATAAACCATTTTAAAAATGTTTACAGTAAAAATACAGTTATTAACGGTAATTATGAAGAGATGTTAACAGACAATAACGATTCAATGAACAATAGTAACTCTTCACAATCTGCAAATAGCAACGAATTTGTTCAGGAGATGTTTGAAAAGATTGTCGTTTTGAATGAAGAATATAATAACCGGATAGAGAAGTTAAATAACGAGTTAATTGACAGTAAGAGCAAATTGCTGCTTTTGGAAGATAAGGCAAACCGGGAAGGCTTATATCTTGCAGAAATTAACGGGTTAAAAGAAGAGAATAACCAGTTAAGAACCTCGAAAATGAACGTAATAAACCGATTAATGACAGTTATTGTAATTCTTTTAATGGTCATTGTAGGGTTTATAACTTTCAATATAGCTACAAACAAAAAAAATGAGCTACCCCAACAAGAAATTACCAAACCTGTTTCTGTTGAAACTGGAATCAGTAATAAACATGTTAAGGTAGCTCGAAAAAAGTAGTGTAAGTCAACTTAATTAAATTTGTTACAATTCGATACATTCCAATAAGAAGTATTATGAAAAAGAGGGTTATTTGCCCTCTTTTAGGTTATAAACCTCATTTGAAAAATTTTAAGGGTCTTTTCGTCTACACCATTTAGAGGATAAAAAAAATAGGGCAAGTATGTTTAAATACTTGCCCAAGTGTATGTTTTATTTGAATAAAGAAAGATAAGGGATTAAGAAAAAGAGAGTTTTATATCTTTTGTAAGTATTCCATAGAAACCCAACCTAAATCATCTGCAAGCATTCCCCAAAGTCCGTGAATATGTGCTATTTTAACAACTTCGTTTTTATAAAGGACTTTGATTTTTTTATAATTTATATTTGGCCCTGTTCTAACATTCAAACCGCTTGCAGTTACTTTATATTTGTTAGAATCATTAGTCTTGGTTAAAAACAGTTCTCGTTCAGCTTTGCGCCTTTTGACAAGACCATTTAATATAACTCCACCACCTTTATTATATAGCAATAGAGCATCTGCAATCTGTGATAAAGTTCTATTCTTTACAAGGGTTTTAAGATTACCAGGACCGCAATTATATGTGAATGAAACAAGTGCATCATATTGGTTTTGATTCAATGGTAGTTTAAGGTTATTAACGTGGTTTTCATAGATTTTTAAGTCTAAAACTAAAAAATTATCAGCTTGTTTTTGGGTTATTGTTTGACCTTCCTTAACCCCTGCTGTATGTCCGTATCCGATAGTCCAAATACCAGCTGGACATTTATAAGCCTTCAGTTTACAACCTTCAAATTTTTTTATTAGGTCAATACCTTTTTGACTCGTTTTCAATTTAATCACCTCTGTTGAATTATTAAATCTGTAATGTGTTCTAGTGCTGCATCCAATTTATCGAAACGTTTAGAGCTGTCAGACAAGCGCCTGTCGATTGTTTCGAAGTTCTTTTCCATCCGTTTTTCAAATTCTCTGAATGCTGCTAGAGTTAGATATTTACGCTCTACTTCTTCAAGCAGAACCTTACGTTCTATTTGCATATCTTCTTTTGTTGTAAAGTTTTCAAGTTTTTTATCTATATTTTTATCAACTTCTTTTAATCTATTATCGATTATAGTTCCTGCTGTATCTTTTATGACAAGTTTTAGATAAACCCAAGCAGCACCACCACCACCGAAAAGAGATACTAAAATTGATATTATTATTTCTTTCCAAATTTCCATTTACTCTCCCCACCTTCTACCTCGTAAATCTTTTCCGAATAATTTTTGAAAGTTATCAACTGCATGATAAGCCACCCACATAAAAGGTTTGTTGACCTTGCTTGCGATACCTATCTCCCTGAAAATTATTGAGGATAATTGTCTGTCATTGTCAACCAATTCGTGCCAATTACAAAGAATGTCGTGGACCATTGAAGCGTTTAATAGCTTTGGATTATGTTGCAACCCCATGCAGTTTGTACCGTTCCATCTGAAGCCTTTAGCAATCATAATCGGGTATTTTGTGCCGAGATATTCAACGTTGAAAACAACACGTCTTTTATTTATGTAAGGGAATTTATTCTTTGCTTCTGCTGTTATAGCACTATCAGACGGCAAAGGTTTACAAACCCCTGTTTTGGGTTCAACATCGCTTGTGATTCTCAATTCAGGTTTGTCGCACCAAACTATTTCGTGATTTTGCATATTTACCCCCTTTAATTGAAAAAACCCCCGAATTCGAGGGTTTTAAAACTTCCACGTTATATAAAACTTAAACCCACCATTTTCAGTTGGTACTATCCAACCCTTAAAGCTATCTCTTAACCTTTTCCAAAATGATGTCTTTGATTTTGTCTTTGATTTTGTCAACGATTTCATCTTTGTTATCTTCCCAATATTGTAGAGCTTTTTCCTTTAGTTCAGGTAGCTCGTTTGTAACACGTTTAATAATCCTCTTGATTATAATTTTCTCTAGCCATTTAAACATTATTTACATTACTCCTCTGAATTATCTACAACTTCACCGTCTGTATCGTCCTCAACTATTGGTTCTTCTGTTTCTGTTGGTTCAAAATTATCTACATCAGGTTCAACAACTATCTCCACAGGTTTAGGTAAATACTCCCACGCAGTAGCCTTGTTACCTTTAGCCACCTCATCAAAGAACTTGTCTAGTTCTTCATCCATAATTGTTATTTGATAGGTTTCATTCAACGGTATTGCATAGCCTACCAACATCTTGAACAAGTCGTGTTTACGGTAGAAGTTAAGAGCATTTCTAAAGTTGTTAATAGCTATTAGTTTTGTCTTATCTTCAAGAGGAAGTGTAGCAAGCAAGCCTTGAATGAGTACAAGTAACTCATCTTGACCTACACCCCAAGCCATAATAGTACCGTCAAAGAAGTCTGAACGGGTCATTGATAACTCTTGGATTCGGTCGTGTTCAATCTGTGCTTGTTTAGCTTCGTATGCTTCATCTTTTAAAACATAACAATCACCGTCTAGAACATATTCATCTTCTGTGTATTCTACTTTGTCTAGGTTGTAGAACTCTGTTGATAATGGTTGTTCTGTGTAGAATTTAATCTGTTCGTTTTGATATCCTAAGTACATTATTAAACCTCCCCATTACAATAATAGAACCTGAAATAACTTGTATTGCCACTTGCACTATAAGTAATTTTTAATACATCTCCTTTATTGACAGGGGTAAAAACCGTGAGAGCTCGCCCTGTAGATGTCACGTCCTGATAAGCACGAGAAACATCATTCACAGTTACGAATAAATCTTGATTTGATGCAGCGCTCTTTTTACTACACAAATACCACCCATTAGCAGGAGCAGTATAAGTTGTTCCACTAGCACCTAGGGTAAGGTCGATGTATTTGTTAGATGGGAAACTAGCTTCACAAGCTTGTAGTTTGTCAGTCTTAGTTGATAACACTTCCAACACTTCCCCTGCATCAAGTAGCTCTAGGTTCTGTACTGCGTTGGCTACTTTGAAGTAGAGTTGTGAGGTTGCTTGTTCTGCTATGATACCTGATTTTGTTGGGTCGGTGGTTACACCTAAAGATAAATCATTTCCTGTTAAAGATAAAGTTTTATTTGTCCCAATAGGTAGACCATAAGAATTTTGACTTCCTCCAATTACAGAATTTCCAGAAATTACACCAGAAAACAAACCAGAATTTTCAAGTCCATTAGTAAGTCCTAACGTCATACCATTACCCATAACACCACCACTCAAAGCCTTATTGCTTATTGCAGTAGGTGTTATAAATGTCATATCCTCTTGGTTTACTTTCCAGTATAGTGAGTAATCAACACCTGCTTCCATATCAGCTACGTTGATAACTTTTAAATCACCGTATTTTGTTTCACCGTTGAGGATATTAACAAGCTCGTTATAACAAGTTCTATAAATACCTTCGTTATTCGCTTGTTGCCCTGCTTTTAGCCAAGATACATTATTAGGTGTGAAGTCAAAATACATACCTGTAAATAAAGGCACAGTATCATTCTCTGTAGTAGTTACATCAACTACGTCTGTTACTGCTGATTCTACGTTGGTATTACCTACACAGATGTATAACAACTGATTAATTGATGGTGGTTGTACTGTGTCAGAGTTGCCGTAAATTGAGCTTGAGCGGGAAGCGTCTAAAGTAAAATGGATAAATGCACCTTCGCCTGCCCCCAATGTCAATTGGCTTGCTGATTGTACGGTGCTTTTAAACGCACCTGACGTGTTACCATTTTTGTATCCATAAGCCATAAGAGTACCAGTAATATTCGGCAAACCTGATTCATTTACGGAGTTCACCTCTGTTACTTCACCTGTTGGTTGTATGAACCATTTAGTACGTGGTAAGAATACACGCTCATTCTCTGTATCTATACCGTAGTACCAAGCTATGCCATAAGTATCATACCAAGCATCTATAGCTTCTTTGTCCGCTATGTCGTAGAATGTATGACCGTTAGCGTTGGTGTATAGAGTGATAGTATTTTCACCTAGAGTAGTTTCTGTTGGTGTACCTAGGTCTTTTTCATCTGTACACTTAGCATAAAAATCAGGATAGCCATAACGACTACCTGCAACTGCTTCTTTGTAAACATAAGTGCCTTGTAATGCCCAACCTTTGGATTCTTTGTAGGATAAAACACGATCTAGTAGTTTTGTGTCGAAAAGGTTGAAACCACCGTGCCCTGTTCCATTTTCTATAATCGCATTAATCTTTTTCAAAGATTCAACTTTGCTATCTGTACATAATAATTTTTCTAATTCTGCCATCTTATCCCCCTAAGAAAAGACTAAATACCCATCAAACGTATCTAAGGATTGAAGGGTTAATATACCTTGTGAATTGATTACAATATCAACAAACTCCACAATGACGTTGCCTAAGTCTGTTTTCTTGAATACATTTAAGCCTGTGCCTATTTGCCCTGTATTGAGTACAGAAAGCCCTAGAGCTTCGTTATATACCCATTCATCGACTGTAAAGTCATAAAGGTTAAGCGCATCACGTTCGTTAACATAAATCCTTACATTTGCTGTTGCACCTACAGAAACATTGCACTCAATATCTTTTTTGATTTGATAATTAGCTACATGTGGAGTTAAGTATTCCGCATTGTCGTTTCTGTT
>JAEIGA010002924.1_pt1 | contig 26916 bp, 22 predicted proteins | sample 9270691 | NCBI WGS metagenome assembly JAEIGA01 (sample SAMN17057246, study PRJNA624740) | gut metagenome | biome: biome; isolation source: fecal sample | host: Bos grunniens | place: China: Xizang | collected 2019 | reverse complement strand
CGTTTATGCTCAGTGCCTGCGAAGGCAGAAAATATCTCCAACCAACATGGTTGGAGGGCGGTGAATATATTGAATAAGCCCGCTATTTTCTGAGCATTATAGTTTCGAACCTCCAACCACCCGCTTTGTCAGGTGGTTTTTTAGTATAAGGCGCACGCATGAACAGTACAGAACGAAATTTATGGCACAACCAAAGAATAACTTTGGGTGACGACATTGACTTATCTGGCACAAAGCCGTTTAAGGCATCTTTTAATGGAAAAATTTTTACATTTACTCGACAACAGGGCTGGAAAAAGTTTTATGAAACAATCGTTAAAGAACTTTATAAAATAAACCCGAATCTTCTTGCTGAAAATGCGGCATCTCAAATTGAATTTTTTATATCGGACGAACCTGTGTGTTGGGGATATTGGGCTTTTGGAAACGCAGGAAATCCGAATTGCGAAAAGGTAGCAGAAAACTATAAAGACGACTGGTGGACAGAAATCGCAGAAAATATCTTTTTATACACTAAAAATCGAACGGCTAGAAAAATCGAAAATCTGCGCCAGTTGTTTGATATGTATAAGTTGAACTATTCTGCACTAACAATCGTGTTGTATTAACAAAAAAAGGAATCATATATGAAAAAAGCATTATGTATAACCTGCTGTTTATTGACTGCTGCATGCACAGCAAGCGTTCAACAGCAGAAACAAATAAGTATTGCTGAACGCACAAATGAATTAATCAACAAAATGGAACAAACAAACGACCCGCTGTTGGTAATTGATGCTTACAAAAATGTATATGAAACAAAATCTCCTGATTTTGATATATTAAAATTAACAGAACCAAATTCAAAACCTGAATGCTTTGAAAATGCATATAAAAGCGTATATCACAGTGCACGCGCATATAAAAACAATACAGACGAATGTATTTTGTACCGTAGGAACACAAAAGAATCACAGGTTGGTTTTTTTGACTATCAACGATTTCTGGGGACAAACAGCATAATTAAAGATGATGATAGTTTTTTGAAACTTGTGCAAATTTACGATAGAATTAAGGAATGCGATTTTCTTGAAGAAAAGACTACCATTGAAAAAGAACAATGCAAACAAGACCTGCGCCAAAACATTAAATTGCGAACAGAAAAAACTGTGACCTGTATGGATGCCGAACAACAGGAATATACTTCGTTGTTGAAAGATGTGGGATATGATTATACGTCAACCATAAAACAGTTAGAAGAGGAAAGGCGCTCTAGAACCCAAGCACTTTTATCAATGTCAGAAAAAGAACGCAAAAAATACACTTATGATAATTATTTTAAGATTGCTGAAATACATGAAAAAGAAATGAGAGAACAGGCACATGATAAATTGTTAGAGAAAATCCAGAAATTTGGAAAAGAAAATTTATGCACAACAACAAAATGGAAACAGGAAATTAAATCATTGGGTTATCCAGTTAAATAAAATACATCAAACAGGAGAAACACATGGCAGAAAAACTACCTGAACACTTGTTAAAAAGAACAAACAAATTATTAACTGCAATTATTGTACTGTTGGCGATTGGTTTAGTATTTGATTTTGTTAATCACATTAACCTTGTAAATATGACCAATATTCAGGGCGCTGTTGCACAAGACCAGAGATTGGGTTTTGATATGATACTTAAACTGTTAAGCAAGATGCGCATATATTAATCCATACGACAAACACCTCGACATGCGTTTTTTTGGTTTTGCGCATCCCAACGGGCGTGCCAAAAATTAATCGTCACGGATGTGGCGATTTTTTTGTTTGGAAAAGGCTCCTATGGGTTTTAGGGCAGGGGTGTGATATGCTGATAAGCAAAAGGAGATGTATTATGAAAAAATTTTTTATTTTTATTTTGGCGATGTTTATTTCTTTTCTGCCCGGAATCTTTGGTGTGTTGTTTACGCCCAGTCACAGTAATGATGCGTGGTATAATGCGCTGACAAATTCTGTGTTGACACCAGATGGGTGGGTGTTCGGTTTCGCGTGGACTGTACTGTATGCGTTGCTGGGTATCGCGTTGTTCTTGATAATGAATAAAGTTAAATCCAGAGTCAATAAAACCAAAGCCTATGTTTTGTTTATTTCACAGTTGTTGTTGAACGGATTGTGGACTTATTTGTTCTTTGGATTGCATATGATTGGCGCCTCGGTTGTGTGTTTGGCTGTCTTGTTGGCGGTGTCTGTTTGGATGCTGGTGGCATTTCGTCCAATCAGCAAGCCTGCATCATATCTGGTGTGGCCGTATGTTTTGTGGTTGTGCTTTGCGATGTATTTAAATTCAACAATATGGGTGTTAAATTAAATCTTTAAAATTTTAACCTTTGCATCGCCAATGTTCAGGTATTTCAGCCCCAGTTCTTCAACATAATCGGGGCTGTAATTTTGTAGCAGTTTTATGTGATGCTGTAATTGGTTCAGTTTTTCTGTTTCTGATTCCAGTTGTGTTTGGGCGTTGTGCAGATGCCATGCGTTTATTCCAAAGCGCTGAACGCTGACATCGCCCCAGAACATACCAATAAACATAAAGCAGGCAAATAACGCCAATACGATACCCAGTTTGCCGCGAATGCCACCAGACCATGCGCGACCAAGAAAGCTAAATAAATTTTTGATTTTTTCCTTCATAGATGTCATTATATCATAAATGTTTACTAATAATCAAATTTTTGCTGCACCGCTTGCTGGGATTACTGACCAGCCGTTTCGTCGTGTCGTTCGTGAATTTTCGCCTGATGCCCCAATGGTGACGGAAATGATATCGTGTCATTCTTTGGTGGGGGCACATAAAAATTGTTTGCGTAATTTTGATGATTATGGTGCCGAAGGTAATGTTGGCGCGCAAATTTTTGGCGCAAATGTTAATTTGATGGCGGATGCTGCGCGTATATTACAGGACGCAGGTGCAAAATGGATTGATATAAATATGGGATGTCCTGTGCCAAAGGTCGCAACACGTGCAGGTGCGGGCGCCTTTTTAATGCAAGATCATGCGTTGGCAGGAAAAATAATGGACGCTGTTGTGCGGGCGGTGGATATCCCTGTGTCGATCAAAACGCGTTTGGGATGGGATGCTGCCCATCAAGACTGGGCCGATTTAATTCGAATTGCGGCTGATTGTGGTGTGCGTTTTGCAACCTTGCATGGTCGTACGCGGGCGCAGTTGTATGTTGGACCTGCGGTATTGCCAGTAATTGAAAATCAGCCAATTCCAATTATTGCAAACGGCGATATTCGGGTGATGGATGACTTAATCCGTGTTGAAAAAATGGGGTACAGTGGCGCGATGGTTGGTCGTGGATTGATGGGGCGTCCATGGGCGTTGGCTGAAATTATGGGTGGTGCGGCGCCGACTGATGTTGGTAATGTTGTACTGCGACATTTGGAATATGCTTTGTCGTATTATGGCAAAAAGACGGCTGTTCCGATGTTCAGAAAACACGCTGCGTGGTACAGCGCTGGGATGCCGAATTCTGCGGAATTTAGAATAAAAATAAATCAGATAACAGACAGTCGTCTCTTAAAGGTTGCAATTCGCGAATTTTGGGGTATTATCTGATTAAATTGTTATTAATCTAGGGGTTGTGATAATGACGGAAAATGTTGAAGTAAATGAAATTGTCGAAGTGCCAGTCGAAATGACTGCGGCTGAAATGCTGCGTAATGCGCGTACAACAGGTCGTCGTAAGCGCGAAATTGCAACAATTGCAAAACAGTTGTGTATTCGTGAAGACTTTTTAGAGGCATTGGAAAACGGCGATTACAATAAAATTCCAGAAGTTGTTTATATATTGGGTTTTGCACGTAATTATGCGATGGAATTGGGTTTGAATCCTGATGAAATTGTTGCAAAAATAAAAAAAGAAATGGGTTTGGTTGCTGATTGTGCCGCAAATGATGATGAAGATGTGTCGGCGTGCGCAATGCCCAGCATTAAACAAGAAGCACACTGGTTAAAGGTTTGGTTCGTAAAGGCGTATCAGTTTGTTTATCAAAATTGGCAATGGTTTGCAGGTGCATTGGCGGCAATAATATTATTGGTTGTTTTGATTTCTGTTTTTACATCGTCAGAAAAATCGCAGGATGCGGTTAATGAAAATGTTTCTGTCGCAGAGGCGATAGTTGAACCAAAATATAATCTGGCTGTGCGTGAAAAGTTTGGCGTTGATAATCGCGAAAATGCAGATGTTGTTTTACAGGCAACCCAGGAATCGTGGGTAAAAATCGAAGATGGACGCGGTAATACTGTGTTCAGTCGTGTTTTAGTGCCAGGTGATGTTTATTATGTCCCGGCGGGCGATAAATACAAAGCGACCTTTGGAAATGCCGGTGGGGTTGATATCTGGGTTAATGGTCAATTGGCACCAGAGGCAGGTTCGGATCATGCCAGAAAGTCCGGGATATCTATGTCGCCAAAAAGCTTGATGGCAAAAAAATAAGATTGATTTCATAAGGGCGAAAAATATTCGCCCTTTGTATTGAATTTTGAAATATTTTTTCTATATTTAGTCGTGCTATGGCAAGTGTGATAAAAATTCGCGGTGCACGCGAAAATAATCTTAAAAATATTGATTTGGACTTACCAAAAAACAAGTTGGTGGTCTTTACTGGCGTGTCTGGTTCGGGAAAATCTTCGTTGGCTTTTAATACGATTTATGCCGAAGGTCAGCGCAGGTATGTCGAATCGCTGTCCAGTTATGCACGACAATTTTTGGATATGCAAAAAAAGCCGGATGTCGATTTAATAGAAGGGTTGGCACCTGCGATTTCTATTGAACAAAAAACAACTTCAAAAAATCCGCGTTCGACGGTTGGTACTGTGACTGAAATTTATGATTATTTACGATTGTTGTGGGCGCGTATTGGGGTGCCACATTCGCCTGTGACAGGGTTGCCGATTAAATCACAGACGATTGCTGAAATGGTCGATTGGACTATGAAAATTCCAAGCGGTGTAAAAATATTTATATTGGCACCACTGGTTCGTGAACGCAAAGGCGAATATCGCAAAGAATTAGCGTTCTTGATAAAACAGGGGTATACACGTGCAATTATTGATGGCGAACTGGTTGATTTAGGCGCGGTCCCCCCGTTGGACAAGAATAAAAAGCATAATATTTTTGTCATAGTAGACAGATTGCAAATGCCGCCTGAAAACACAGATGATGAAGAGTTCCGTTCGCGTTTATATTCTTCTTTTGAAGGCGCGTTGCGTTTGGTGCCGGGCGCGGTGCTGGTGCGCAGATTGGATACAAACGAAGATACATTGTATTCGCAAACATATGCGTGTCCCGTCAGCGGTTTTACTGTGCCAAAGATAGAGCCCAGATTGTTTTCTTTTAATGCACCAATGGGGGCATGTCAGAATTGCGATGGTTTGGGCGTGCAATTGAATATGTCGCCCGATTTGGTGGTGCCTGATCCGTCAAAATCTATATTAGGTGGTGCAATTGCACCATGGTCGCGTGGCGGTATGTTAAGTCAATTTGAGCATCTATTGGATGCATTACATAAAAAATTTAAAATTCCATTATCAAAGCCATGGCATACTTTGACCGAAGAACAAAAAAATTTGGTTCTGTATGGCAGTGGGGATGAACCTGTTAAAATAAATTGGAACGGTTTTGTTTATGAAAAGCCTTATGAAGGCGTAATACCAAATATCGAACGGCGTTGGCGTGAGTCTGAGTCCGAGGCAATGCGAAACGAATTGGCTAAATATCAGTCTGAAAAACCGTGTCCAATTTGTCATGGCAAGCGTTTAAATATTCATGCGTTGTGTGTGCGTATAAATGGCGCAGATATTATGGATGTCTGTGATATGTCTGTTGATGACAGTTTGCGCTGGTTCCAAGAATTACCAATACATTTGTCAAAGAAAGACAATGATATCGCGCGGATTGTTTTACGTGAAATTACAGACAGGTTATATTTCTTACAAAATGTCGGATTGGGATATTTGACTTTGTCACGTATGGCAGGGACTTTGTCAGGTGGCGAAGCACAACGAATTCGTTTGGCGTCGCAAATTGGCAGTGGTTTATCAGGCGTTTTATATGTTCTGGATGAACCGTCAATCGGCTTGCATCAAAGCGATAATGATAAATTGTTGGATACATTAAAAATGCTGCGCGATAAAGACAATACGGTCATTGTTGTTGAACATGACGAAGATGCAATGCGTGCTGCGGATTATTTGGTTGATATTGGGCGTGGCGCAGGTATAAACGGCGGTAATGTAATTGCAGCAGGAACGCCGGAACAAGTAATAAAAAACAAAGACTCAATCACTGGTCAATATTTGTCTGGTAAACGAAAGATAGATGTGCCAAAGACGCGTCGGGCGGGTAATGGAAAATCTATTGTCATAGAAGGCGCGCGTGAAAACAATTTAAAAAATGTGAACGTGGAATTTCCGTTGGGTAAATTTGTTGCATTGACAGGTGTGTCTGGGTCTGGGAAATCGACTTTGTTGTTGAATACATTGTATCCTGCGTTAATGCGCGCGTTGTATAATTCAAAGTTGGAAACAGGTAAGCACGATATTATTCGTGGTATGGAAAATATAGACAAGGTTGTTGATATTGACCAGTCGCCAATTGGGCGCAGCCCGCGCAGTAATCCTGCGACTTATACAGGTGTGTTTGGTGATATTCGTGATTTCTTTGCTGCGTTGCCTGAATCTAAAACACGCGGATATACATCGGGGCGTTTTTCGTTTAATGTCAAAGGTGGTCGATGTGAAGCGTGTCAAGGTGATGGTCAAATAAAGATTGAAATGAATTTCTTGGCCGATGTTTATGTCGAATGCGAATGTTGTCGTGGGTCGCGATATAACGAAGAAACTTTGGCGGTTAAATACAAAGGCAAATCGATTGCGGATGTTTTAAATATGACCGTTGAAGAAGCGTATCGTTTCTTTGTTAATGTGCCAAAAATTGCACGAAAATTGGAATTGTTAAAACGCGTTGGTTTGGATTATATAAAACTGGGGCAAAGTTCATTGGATTTGTCTGGTGGCGAAGCTCAGCGTATAAAATTATCCAAAGAATTGGCGGCGCGCAGCACTGGTGAAACGATTTATATTTTGGATGAACCAACTACTGGTTTGCATTTTGAAGACATTAAAATGTTGCTGTCCGTTTTACATGAATTGGTAGAGCAGGGAAATACCGTAATCGTTATTGAACATAATTTGGAAGTTATCAAAACTGCTGATTGGATAATTGATTTGGGACCAACAGGCGGCGCAGGCGGTGGACAAATTATCGCGACTGGCACGCCAGAAGATGTGGCGGGTACCTTAGAATCCCAAACAGGAAAATATTTGAAAAAATATTTGGAAAAGCCCGCAAAAAAAGATAAAATAGGAAAATAAGTAAATAAAAGGAGTAAAAGTATGTTTGGTTTTGGCAAAAAGAAAGAAAAAAAGATTGTCGCAGAAAATATCACAGATGCAGATGTAAAGGCGGCAGAAAAAGATTTAGGTGTTGATAAAATGCCTAGCGGTATGAAAGAAACCGCCCAGCGTATGATGTCTGGTCAGTTCGATATGAACGATATGTTGGCGCAATTAAAACAAATTAAAAAGATGAGCAATTTTAGTGGTCTGTTAAAGATGGTCCCAGGGATGAGTGGCGCCGTTAACGCTATGAAGGAAAAAATCAAAGATGGCAGTGTTGATGCGCAAATTAAAATATTAGAGGCAATGACTGCATCTGAACGCGCTGAACCGGAAAAGATTTTCGCAAATGCCAAGGCGCGTATTGCTGAAACAGCAGGCTGTACTGTACGCGAAGTTGAACATATGATTAAACAATATACAAAAATGAAACAGCAAATGGCTATGATTCAGCGTATGGGCGGGATGGAAGCTGTTATGCAGCGTATGCAACAGGGTGGTTTCCCGGGGGCTAAATAATAGGGGTGCGTGATGTGGACAAAGTTAAAAAAATTGTTTGATTGGACGCCTGTAAATGTAGAATTCCCCGTTGCGGAATATAAATTATATAGCGATAAAAATAGGGTTTTGTTGGGGTATAATGTCAGCGTGACATATCAACATCATGGAACAAAAAGTTATTTTTTTGCGCATGATGAAGAAAAATTGGGCCTGTTTACCAAGGAGCGCGCATTGGAACGTGCCGTTTCGTTTTATGAATCCAAACGCAAACAGATGTCAATAAAAAGCAGATAACAACAAAAATGAAGATTACAAACAAAAAAATTGCTGCAAAAAAATCTTCTGTCGCGTGGCTGCAACGCCAGGCGGCTGACCCATATGTTGCGCGGGCGCAACGCGAAGGTTATCGTGCGCGCGCGGCATATAAACTGATTGAGATGAACGAAAAGTTCAAATTTTTGCGCAATGGTCAGGTTGTAGTCGATTTGGGTGCGGCACCGGGGTCTTGGTCGCAATATATCGCGCGCACATTTCCAAAAACCAAGATTTTTGCAATGGATTTGCTGGAAATTTCGCCAATTGTTGGGGTCGAAACATACCAGGGCGATTTTACATCAGATGCGGCATTGGATTGGTTAAACGAAAAACTGGGGTTGCCGGCGGATGAATACGGATGTGGCACGGTGGATGTTGTTGTGTCTGATATGGCGCCAAATACTGTTGGACATAAAAAGACCGATCATATTCGTCAAATGGTATTATTGGAATATGCGTTTGATTTCGCTTTGCGCGCATTGAAAGTCGGTGGAACTTTTGTGTGCAAATCTTTTACGGGTGGCACGACAAACGAATTGTTAAAACAGATAAAAGAAAAATTTGAATCAGTGCATCATATCAAGCCACCATCATCGCGCAAGGACAGTGTTGAAATGTTTATTGTTGCCACCGGTTTTCGTGGGTAACATCATATAATTACCGTCTTTTTTTCGCGGGATTTTTTTGATAAACAAAAATTTAATAATTTTGAAAATCCTGTCTAGGAAAAAAAGTTAAAGATTTATGTTTTTTTGCTTGTATTGATACAGCGAAATTTTCTACACTTTATCTTGAAAGAGAGGAAATTTAATGAAGAAACGCTGTTTTCTGGGCTTTTTGTCTATTCTGTTTTCTGCATTTTTGTCATTAAATGCGTTTGCAGCAGATTGCGCAGCTAATCATTATACGGATACTAACGGGGTATGTACGCCGTGTCCCGCGAATTCACACAGCAACGGCCGCGACACACTCACATGCACCTGTGACGATGGATATTCTCTGAACGGTGATATGACAGACCCGTCAGATCAGGAAACTACAACCACTGATTGTCAAATTAAACGTTACGGGGTCGCCTATTGGATTAATCGATCTGGGTCACCAGACAGAGATATTCGTGTCCCACATAATGAAACATTTGTTTTGTTGACCGCAGAAGAAGGTAAAACCATGTCAGAAAACAGAGGAACCTGGCCTGGCGAAGGGTATATAATAGAAAAATGGCGAGATAGAAATAGCGAAGTTTTATTCTTGCCCGGTGCACAGGTTGATAAGAATGATGTGCCCACAGGACATAATTGGTTGGAACTGGTGGCTGTGTTTGGCTGTGCGGCGGGATACTATGGTGATGGAAATACATGTACAATCTGTCCGGCGGGGTCATATTGTCCGGGGGATGGTCAATCTTATGTATGTCCTGAAAATCAGTTCTGTCCAGATGGCGCTGCTGCCGCAACGCCGTGTCCCGTGAAATCGTCGACCAATGGCGCAACTGGTCAGACATTTTGTGTGTGCGATGCGGGACATTCTTTGACAGGTTTATCCAGTGGGGGCATAGAAACAACAGATGAAGAGTGCAAAGTGATTACATATACGGTCACGTACGCAGTCGGGAATGTTTACAAGGTTGATAATGTAGAGTATGGTCAACCATATACATTTTCGACATCCGAATATTGGAAGGGCGATGAATTTGCCCAAACACATTGGAAGGGGTCGGGTCGGTATGATTATGGAAAATTGTTTGCAATGGGCGAAACAATTACATATGACTTTACATATGAATTGTATTTAAAGCCTGTATATGGTTGTGCGGCGGGGTATTATGGCGATGGTACAACCTGTACGGCGTGTCCTGAACATTCAACCAGTGATATAGGCGCAGATTATTGTACGTGTGACACGGGATATGGTGTGGGTGGTGTCCTTGGCGATACCACAACCCGCGGGGACGCGTGTGTTTTCGTAACAGTTCCTTTTACTTATTATCCGGTCAAGGGCGCACATGGACTGTCTTCTTTGCGCGATTATACTGGGTATTATGAAGATTATACTGTTGTGAGTGGTGTTGAAAAATTCCCTGCATACAGTGAAGGCTATGTGTTTGATTATTGGGTTAATATGAACGATGAATCCAAGAAATATTATGCTGGCGATGTAATTTCTGGTGACATGATAGGTGTAAAAGGCATTGCTGTTTATGGCGTATGGCACTGTGCGGCGGGGTATTATGCAGATGGCACAACCTGTACGCCGTGTCCTGCGAATTCACACAGTGATGCGGGCGCGACCGTATGCACCTGTGACGAGGGATATTCTTTGAACGGTAATGTGACAGACCCGTCAGATCAGGAAACTACAACCACTGATTGTCAAATCATGAAATACTCAGTTTGGTATTGGATGCCACCAAAGTCAGGCCCGCCGGACATATATGATCATCAATATATGCCATACACCCAATCCGTGAATCTGCTTACTAGCGACAAAGCAAAAGAAATGGTTTCAAGTCAGTGGCCCGGCGAGGGATACAAGATTAAAAAATGGGTTGAATATATCGGCATGGTTCCGACCGACAGAAAATTTGACCCCGATGAATTGGTTACCGTAGACGATTTATCCGAAGGACAAAGTGCTCTGTCGCTGGTGGCTGAATTTGAGTGTACCGATGGATATCGGATGGAAGACAATGTTTGCGAACCATGTCCAAATGGGCTTTGTGTTAACCCGGCACCACTGCCGCCAACCTGTCCCGATGGATACCATGTGGAAGAATCAACCAACAAGTGTGTGGGGAATACTTTATATATCAAATTCGAAAACGGCGGTTCGTATAATTATGAAGTCTCAGATTTACCCACAGGTCTGAGTGTCACACATGGGAAACCGGTGCCAGTTTTGTCGGACTTGGCCACAATTGGTCCAGACATGCGTTATCGAGAGGATGCCGATGCCGGAACCGCCGAAATGGATGTAAGAAATTGGGCTTTTGATCTTGATGGATATGATGTGACTGCATGGCATGCGGATGGAAGTGTTGACATAGGTTCAATGGGCGACGATCCAGAGGTATCAACCATACTTTTCCCAGAATCTGGCGATTTGGAAGTCTATCCTGTATGGAGAACAATCGCATTAAGATGCAACGCGGGGTATTATAATCCCGGCGAGGAATACACCGGGCCAGGCAATTGTGTGAAATGCCCAACCACCGGCAATAAAATCTGCCCAGGGATGGATGAATCTGAGCCAACCGGTGCCGGTGTAGAATCAGGCATTAAAACCTGTGGTGCAAATTCATCGCCAAATGACGCACACACCGAATGTGTTTGCAACGCGGGTTATGCGCCAGACACTATCACGGGGACGTGCACAGAAAAAACATATACTATTGAATACGATGACGACACGGTTGACTTATTTAAGCATTTTGACCAATACACAATAAGAACACCAGATGCGCGGGACGGATATGTGTTTGAATATTGGGTTGATAATAATGGCGCCCAATATACGGCCGGCCAAACAATCAGCGGCAGCGATCTGACCGATATCGACATAACCCTGACGGGCGTATGGCACTGTGCGGCGGATTATTATGCTGATGGTACGACTTGTAAGGCGTGCCCTGAACATTCGACCAGCACAGAGGGTTCTGACTACTGTACATGTGATATGGGTTATACCGTTGGCGGAAGAGTAAATGGCGCAACCACCACAACAGATCAGGCGTGTTCTATTAAAACATATATTGTGAACTATTATTTGTCGAGTAGCATGCCAACATGTACACACGATGTCACATATGCTAATTCAACTGTTCAATATTGGAATAGAGATAACCAGGGATTGGCACATAATGGAAGAGATGCGTCTTGTGGCAATCCATTGGCCGCCAAGGGTGAAGGATATAAAATTGTAGCATGGCGCCCAAAAAATTCAGTTGGCATTTATTACAGCGATGCTGTTTCACCAGATGCAGTGATTGATGATGCGTGGGTTGAAAGCCACTTAGGTTACAGCTATATGTTGCATTTGTACCCTGAATATGCCTGTGCCGCAGGTTACTATGGCGATGGAAATACATGTACAATCTGTCCGAAGGGTTCATATTGTCCGGGTGATGGTCGATCTTATGCATGTCCAGACGGTTATACAGCTGATGATGGAGCAACAGAGCAAAGAAAATGTTATTTAAGAACAGAGCCAGGTAATTGGGTCGACAGTGCAGGCGCGCAACAGAGACCATGTCCGAAGGGGTCATATTGTCCGGGCGGTGTGCCGGTTTATTATGGCGACACCGGGGGCAAAAGAAGTTGTCCACCCGACTACCCTTATTCCGGGGCCGGCTCAGTCAAAGTTGATGACTGTTATAAAAACTGCTGGGACACCCCTGTTGAAAATGGTACGGCGCACCCAGAGGCACCTACAGCACACCATCCAACCGACTGCACTTATTCCATGGGAACATCCACACTTAAGAACCCTTGCAATATTATCACGAAAGACGACGGCAATATGTTCTGCTATGAATCAAACTGTCCGTACGACCAAGAAATGAAGACCCCAGGCATATGTACAGAGTGCAATGTCAAATACGCGGAAACATATGATGAAAATGCAACCGGGAACTGTATTGTAAAAACATGCCTGAAAGGTTATATGCCGTACCTGAACGAATGTCGCGAAGAAAAAATATCGTGCTATGCGGAACACGCAACAAAGGCACACAGACACTGGGATGAAAAATATTTGGCATACGGCCCTTGTTTGGTTGAAGATTGCGAAGAAAATTATCACATCGATGCAAACGCATGTGAATCAGACATCAGTCCATGCTATATTAAAAACGGTGTCGGTGAACGCGTATGGGAAGAATCAAATTGGTCCGCGTGTTATGTAAAACAGTGCGAACGCGGCTTTAAAGAAAACGCGGACGGCACAAAATGTGAACGTTGTGATAACTATTATGACGAAAAAGGGGAAATCGCGGTCAGCAGTTATATCGACAAATGTGAAATTGCAACTTGTATGTATCAAGGCGAAAAATATATATTAAAAGATGATGAATGTAGTTTGATTTGTACCGACGTAGATAACGACGGAACCGGCAGTCGTCATTGGAACGAAGAAACACAAAAGTGCGAACGCACTTGCAACGAAGGTTTTTTGCCGTGGTAATTTATAATGAAAGTCTATGACATTATTATAATTGGCGCAGGTGCATCTGGTTTGTGGGCAGCGCGCACCGCATTGGCGCGGGGCAAAACAGTTGCCATCTTGGAAATGAAAAATTCAGCTGCACGCAAAGTTGCCATTTCAGGTGGGGGAAACTGCAATATTACAAATACCGATGCAAATTACACCAGATATTTTGGCAAAAACCCAAACTTTGTACGCAGCGCATTATCGGCACTGACGCCCAACGATATCTTGGAATGGGCGCGCGGGCATAAATTATCTTTGTATGAAAAAACACCAGGACGATTTTTTTGTAAAAATGGCGCAAGTGCCGTTGTTGACGCGTTAATGCACGATGCGTCTGGTTCTGATTTTTTCTGGGACACAAATGTTCAAAATGTAAAAAAAGAAAACGATGTTTTTATAACTGAAACATGCCACGGAATTTTTAAATCAAAATCTGTCATCGTCGCCACAGGCGGAACTTCGTTTGGCACTTTGGGTGTTTCTGATATTGGCTTTAAAGTCGCAAAAAGTTTTGGACATAAAATTGTGCCTGTGCGCCCCGCATTGTGTGCAATGTCTTTTAAATATTTTCCAACTGATTTTTCGGGCGTGTCTGTTGTATCAGAAATTAAAATTGGCAAACAAAAAATTATCGACGATTTGTTATTTACACACTTTGGTATTGGTGGCCCCGCCGCATATCGCGCCAGCGTGCGCGACATTACAGATGGACTGTATATAAACTTGGCGCCAGATATCGATTTGCGCGCGATGTTAAATGACGCAAAGCATATTAACGGACGCAAGAAATTAAGTACTGTGCTGGCCGAAATATTACCAACCCGTGTTGCAAAATGGATTGCAGGCGATACCGATAAAAATATTGCAGATTTAAATAAAGATTTGATTAATTTAATCGCCGAGAAAACACAAAATATTTTTATTCCTGTGCACGATATAAAATATCATAACTTGCAATCAGCCGAAGTTATACGCGGTGGCGTTGACACAGAAAACATATCTTCAAAAACAATGGAATCAAAATTATGCAGCGGGCTGTTCTTTGCAGGCGAAGTTATCGATATAGCCGGTGATTTAGGCGGATTCAATTTGCACTGGGCATGGGCCAGCGGGCACACCGCCGGCACATACGCATAATGATATCAGTTTGCTGTTTTTTGTGACGCCTGCATTATCTTTATATATTTTATAAGAACTTCTTGTTCGGCTGGCGTCGGCACGTAATCTTCAGAATCAAAAGAACTTGCCATCTTCTCAAAAAGCTCTATTTCTTCGTCTGTCAGTTTTTCTAGTTCTTTATCAAACTTATATTCATCCAGGTTTTCTTTTAATGCGTTCAACTTTTTAACAAGTTCCGCATCAATTTTATTTGCCTGTGCTATTTTGTTATTCATTTTTTCAATTTGTTGTATTCTGTCCTGGTTCTTTTTTGCCATTGCGACATTTGCCACAACGCCCGCCCCAGCCAAACCGACAGTCGCGATACCCGCAATTTTAAAATTTTTATTTTTTTCTGCACATTTGTTCAATCTTTCCTGTTTTTGCGCTAATTCTGATTCCAATTGTGCGACTTCGTTTTGTAGCGCATACAAAGCACTGGACGAACCAGCGCCAATTTGCACAGCAAATGTGTTACATATTGTAAATATTGTTAAGACAATCGTTGAAATAAAATATCTCATTTTATTGTACCTTTTTGTTAATATTGATGATGGCATCCGCGGCTTTTGTTTCTTCTTTAACATTCTGATACGTTTGCTTTATCTCTTTGGATTGTTGATTTTGTACAATAGCGCCAACACCCGTAGCAACCGCACCTATTCCACCAATAATTGTAGCCGCAGTCCAACCCTTTAAAGATTTTTCGCATCTGGAAATTTCAGAATCAGTTGCCTCTATTTGCTGTTTCAGCGCATTGCGTCTGGCAATTAAATCGTTATATTCATCGGCACAGACAATATTACTAAACAACAAAAACGGTAATGCAAATAAAACGATTTTCATTATATCCCTACTCCTTTCTTGTAATGAAAAAACCATCTGGAACAGATGGTCGGGGCGGTTCACAAATCAGATCAAATCACATGATTCTGTTAATCTTTCGGTTGCCCGTGTTTTATAATCAACAGCCCCCCGACCGCGGTCAGGGAAGATTGCTGTGCATTGCGCACAGGATTTGATCTGGGATTGTGACATCCCGAACCCATTATCCCCATGGATTCAATATGAATTATAACATAAAATAAAAACCGTTGCAATCTGCAACGGCTTTTATTTTTATCGCCAATATCAGCGCGTTTTATAATAATCGCACGATGGTAAAATTTTGCGCGCCAACTTCATAGATTCTTCGTGTGTATTTGGATAATGCGCCAAGTGATGTTCAATACCATTACGATCTAAAAAGTTTCTGATTGGTTCGCCATCGACTAAAATTTGAAACTGATAATATGCAGGGTCGCTGGCCATCGGGAACATATTATTTGTTGTTATTTCACAACGCTTTTCACAGCCGTCACATTTTGCAATATTTAATTTCTTTTCTTGTGTAAAAGCCATCTTGTAGTCCCCTTGTTGCTTTTGTTAATTAAAAAGAGTATCACAAAATATCTGTTTTTCAATACTTTTATCGCCCCAGGAAAATAATCTTTTCAACATTAACATTTCTGACAAACTCTGTATCGTGCGACACCAATAATACTGCCCCACCATATTGATTCAGCGCATTTTCCAGCACAGATATACTTTTAATTTCAAGATTATTTGTTGGCTCGTCCAAAATCAACAAATCAGGTTGACTGTTGCCGCCTAAAACCGCAGCCAATGTTGCCTTTAATAATTCGCCGCCAGATAATATTCCGACAATTTGCTTTGACGCATTACCACGAAAGCCAAAATTTGCCGCGATTGCATGTGCATCATGCTTTAAACAACCAGATATATTCATTATGTTTTCAATAATAGTTTTGTTTTTATCCAGCAGTGATAAATCTTGATTTATATACGCAATACGACCATTTGTTTTTATCGTACCACTATCAGGTTTTAATTTGCCGCAGATTATTTTTAATAATGTTGATTTTCCGCATCCGTTTCGACCTGACAAGTGAATGTGCGATTTGCCGTACATTATAAAATCAAAATTATCAAAAACCTGTTTGTCACCATACGCAAAAGACAGCCCTGAAATATTTATCAGTTCTTTGCTGTAAAACGATTTTGTTGGCACAGGAATTTTTATCGTTTCATTGCGCATTTGTTCGGACAAGGCTTTTTGAATCTCTGTTTGCTCATCTAATTTTTTCTGAATAATCGCACGTTTTTTCGCCTCGGTCTCTTGCGATTTACCCTTTAATGCGTTTGCAGCCAATCTGCTGCGGCGCGAATTAGTTCTTTCTTTTTGTTGTTTAAACTCATGATGATGACGCGTGTTTTGCGCGATGTTAATGGTGCCACTTAGACGCACAATATTTTTTTGTGCATCTGTATACTTGGATGCAATTGCATCCGCTTCAATTTGCCGTTGCGATAAATAAAAATCATAGTCGCCACCATAAACCCTTAATTGCCCATTTTGCAGTTCTATTATTTTATCCATTTGCCGCAACAATTCCCTGTCATGAGAAACAACAACCACACCATGCGGATATGTATGCAAGCGATTAAAAAATATTTGTCTGGCATCAAAATCCAGATTATTGGTTGGCTCGTCCAACAATAATATATCTGCACCACTTTCAAACGCACGCATTAATGCAAACATTTGTTGTTCGCCGCCACTTTTGCTGTCAGACGCATTTATTTGATTTAACATAAATATATCTGCATCAATATTAACAGTCCCATAATCAGGCAATAAAACGCCCGCTAACAACTTTAATAAAGTCGTCTTGCCGCACCCGTTGTCACCAACAATTGCGATATGCTCGTTGTCGTTAAACGCAACAGATACATTGTTTAATAAATTGATGTCGTCATATCCAAAAGATACATCTGATAAAGAAATTAAAGCCATAATAAAACCCCGTTTTATAAACATTAAACACATCTGATTAAAAACCAGACAGATATAAAAAATAAAAATGTTTATAAACGACTCATTGGACTTTGAACCCGGGTTAAATATTTGTGTATGATTAAATATTAACATTTCCTTAAAAAATTTCAAGTTTATTTTATCTAAGCGTTGACAAATTATACATTCGTGCTATTCTACACACAATAAAACAAGGAAAAACTATGAACGATATAGAAATTTTAGAAAAACAATTGTCCGAAAATTTAGACGATTTATTGGTTGAAAATGGATTGGAGCCAAAGCGAAAAGTGCGTTTTTCTTGTCCTGGCAACGGAACCTTTGGTATGGTGGTTTGCATAAAAGAACCTGCGCGCGTTAATTTCAAAATAGAACTTTATCCAAACGAAACAGAAGAGCCTCATTTCAAGGTTGTGTACCAAAATACAACCTGTCGTTTTAAAATATCGGACTGCTCCCCAATGAAAGCAGAAGCCAAGAAGGGGATTGCCGTACCAATAAAAAAAATTATGAAAGAAATAAAAACTACATGGAAAAATAATAAAGAGCAGCTGATCCAAGAGTGGTATAAAACCCGCCCAACAGACCAAAATCATGGGCACCAGAAAATCCGATAATAAAAATCCCCACTAACGGGGGATTTTTTATTTTCCTGGCGGAGATGAAGTATTCCCTCGCCCCGCAGATAGCGGGGCTGTGGGGCATTCCTGACGGTTTGACGGCGTAATACTTGTCAAACCTACTCATTGTCGAACCCACGCCACTATCGTGGCTTTACCGGGTTCGAACCCCAATTTCGCCACAAAAATAAAACGCCCATATCGGGCGTTTGATTTTTGTGGCGGAGTCGAAGGGATTCGAACCCTTGATACGGTTGCCCGTATACCACATTTCCAATGTGGCGCACTAGACCAACTATGCGACGACTCCTGAAACAGATTATTCTTCGTCTGACGCAATTTCGGCTTCTTCAACCGCTTCTTCAGCTGTTTCAGCCGGAACTTCATCAGATGCCAAAGACGCTTCTAATTCGGCATCAATTTCACGCAACAATGGATCTTCGCTGCCAATTTCCAGAGATTCTTCGTCTGTTGCAGCAGGCGCTTCTTTGTATGATTGAACAAATTCGTGACGAACAGCATCTACATCCAACTTGCCACTGGCAATTTCACGCAATGCAACAACTGTTAATTTATCGTTCTTTTTATCAACTACTGCCTCGGCCCCACCGTTCAAATCGCGAACGCGCTGAGATGCCAGCATACCCAGTTCATAGCGGCTTTCTACGTATGGTAATGTATCAGAATTTGTTGTACGTGCCATTTGTTAAATCCTTTGTTGAAATCGTTTTTCGTCAGGTTATAATGCCTTATGGACGGTCAAAATGCAAGCAGAAAATAAAAAAAACAATATTAAAACAGTTTCTTTTGGGTGCAGATTAAACGCACTGGAATCAGAAAAGATTAAAAACATGCTGAATCCTGTGTTGGACAGCGCGATTGTTGTTAACACTTGCGCCGTCACCGCAGAGGCAGAAAGACAATCAGGGCAAGCCGTGCGACGCATTGCGCGCGAAAACCCAAACATTCCTATTTTTGTGACAGGATGCGCCGCAACACGCAATCCAGAACTTTTTTCCGGCATTGATAATACTGTCGTGGTCAGCAATTTTGATAAAATGTCAATTGATGCTTACACAAAAGACAAATACCGCCCTGCCCCTGAAGCGACCGAAATAAAACTGAACGCAGATGCACCGATGTCTAAACAGTTTGTTCAGATTCAAAACGGATGCAATCATCAGTGCGCATACTGTATCACACGCGCGTTGCGTGGGCCGTCCGTATCTTTTGAATACGAAAAAATCCTAAGCGATGTAAAAAATGCAATAAAAAACGGCTTCTATGAAATAGTTTTAACCGGAATCGATATCGCCTCTTTTGTACTGCGTGACGGCGACAAAGTTATGCTGTTATCAGATTTATGCAAGCAGCTGTTAATCGACGCGCCAGAAATTCAGCGTCTGCGTCTGTCTTCGGTTGACCCGGCGGTGCCAGACATTGACAATATAATCGATTTAATTTTATCAGACGAACGAATGATGCCACACATGCACTTTTCAATGCAATCTGGGTCAGATACTATTTTGCGCGCAATGGGACGCCGGCACAGCGCGCAACGCGTACGCAATTTGGTTGCACGCGCCAACAATAAAATTACTTTCAGTTGGGATATTATCTGCGGATTTCCGGGCGAAACAGAAGAACTGTTTAATGAAACTTTAGATTTAATTTGTGAAACAAAACCTATAAAAATTCATGCATTTCCTTTTTCCCCGCGCCCAGGAACAGCGGCAGCAGATATGCCAAACCAAATTGACCGCGGTATATCAAAACAGCGCGTTAAAATCATAAACGAACAGGCGCAAACAAACCGTGCTGAATTTATGAAACAGCAAATTGGCAAAATGGTTCGTGTCTTGGTCGAAGAAAACAATATTGCGCGCGACCCACACGACATAACAGTCAAAATCAGAGGCAATAAAATACCTGAAAAAACAATATGTGATACAGAAATTATTGATTTATGCGGGGACACCTTTCTGGGCGACATTATTTCTTGACAGACACAAATATGCGTACAACAATATAATATATAGCCAAGGATTTAATATGAACGACGAACAAAATTTATTACGCGAAAAGTCAGACCGTATTACGCTGGGGGTTGGCATTGGCATATTTATCGTATTTACAACCCTGATGACATGTCAATCAACCGTTAAGATTGACCAACAAATCAAGGAAAAAGAACAAGAAAAATCTGTCCAAGATTCGGTTCAACGCTTGTCTGACACGCGAACATATCGTTTGACATCTTGGGATTTGATAAACAATCAAAATCAGAAGTAAAAACGCCCAATTGGGCGTTTTAATTTTACCACTGTAAATATCCGGGATTACATTCGTGTTTACATTCGTGCGCTTTGTCGTCCCAATATCTGTACCCTGTTTCGTCTGTGTAATCGCCACAGATTAAACGACATTCGTTATCTTCCAAAATGTATTTTTCGCCCTGATACATACAAGTTGCAATTTCACATTCGTCGTTGATATAACTGCTGACAGCAACATCACCATCAATACCAAACATATTATTGCAACGTCCACAATCTTTCCAGCGTTCATTTGTCAAATCGGGGTCTGTTGTATAACCCGGCTCGCATCTGGAGGCGACACAATTGCCCCAACGATTGCGTTTTGCATCCCAAGATTCTTCGCCGATGCCGTTTTCTATTTTGCAAACACGCGTATCAGACACACATGCGTTTGCATCAACATGGTACCCGGGACTGCATTTGGTTATTACACAGGCACCAAACGAATTTGTTGCGCTGTTCCACACACGCTCTGCGGCGACTGCATTTGGTGCATCACATTCGATTGTGTCGCCTTCGCATTTATCGCCATTTGGATGATAACCATAAACACACGATTCAACACGACAGTTTCCATTTGGATTATAACTTAACGCATACTTACGCGCACATGGCTCACAACGACCGTTAATCATTTCATATTCAGGCTTGCAGTCGGTATGTACACAACGATCTTCGACAATAACGCATTCGTTTTCGTTTTTGTCCTTACCACGACTGTAAGTACATTCCTTACCATAAGGCTCTGTTTCGTTGTCACGGAACGCGACACCCCAGTTCATATCAATTTGTGCTTTACATTCGGCATAACATTGGGTAATACTGGTTGAAGCGTCCTTAAATGTTTTCGGATGCGTTTCTGGGCATAGAGTACAAGCCGCAGCCAGATTCATATCAGACGTTTTGTATGTCCCTTCTTCACAAGGTTCCCAAATTGCATACAGTGTTTTATCTGTTGTTGGAGGATTGTCAACGTAATCGTATGGTGTTTTTGCATCTCGTGTTTCGCCCCAGCCCTTGAACACATAGCCCGCACGATACATTTGGTTTCCAATGGCATACGCCGGTATTGGTTCGCATCCACCCTCTATTCCCATGTACGAACAGTCGTTGGGTTGCACATATCCCTCTCCGCCGTTCGGGTCGTATGTATATGTAATATATATATATTTACACTCTTGCCCAGCGAAGCCAGTATTGATATCTGGGGTAAGATTCTTTTCACCGTCATATTTTCCGTTGGCGCTGTATCCCGTATCACATGTGCAATAATCTCGGGTGTCGGCAGGACCGGAATTTTTTGGACATGCAAACCTACCAAATTCTTTGCCAACTCTTTCTGGATGATTCCAACCCGGGCACGCAGAGTCTGACGGACACGGCGAACAACTCTCTCTACCAACATTACTTTTCATATAATAACCAGGATTACATTTTAACATATCTGTCACCCAATATGGACTGACATACACTGTTTCCCCGTCTGGTTCAATTGGCAACAAACAGTTGTCTGACCAGATATCACAATTGCCTGTACTGGTTCCGTCTTTATTCCAGGCCTTGTAATAATCATTAAACTTCCATCCATCTGAAACCATATAACGTTGACCTGCATCGGTTAATACATCGGTCAATGTTAATTCTATTGGGCTGAATTTGCTTATATCTGGTAATGGTTCGTCGTATGTTCCAACAATACCTGTCGGCAAAATGACATTATCTGCGTTATCTGCCCCACCATTTTGGAATATCAGGTTAAACTTGTTTGGGGTCCATTGGGCATACAATGTTAAATCGCCCGCAACTGTGTATGTTGCATCATCAGTATAATATTGTGTACCGCCGGTCACAGAATCAAACCACCCCACAAATGTATGGCCTGTTTTGGTGACAGACGGCGCCTCTGGGTATTGTGTGTCAAAAGTGACTAGTTTTTGGATTATCTCCTCACCATATTCATCACGATATATGACAGTGTATGTATTTGCAACACACGCCGCACCAGTGGTGGTTATTGTGGTTTTGTCGCCACCAACAGAATGACCTGTATTGCATGTACAATTCTCCTTACCCGTTTCGCCATTTGTGCTGGAATGTTCAGGGCAGTCGACAGGTTTGCTTGTGCCGCCTGGACAATATTGACCCACCGGGCAATCAACGCAGCCATTATCCATATATTGCCCCGCCGGACATTGTGTTATTTCGCATTCGGTGCAGTCCAGGCTGTATTTTTTAGCTGATTCATCATAATAGCACTTCTGAACACCTGTACCGCCGTTGTCGTCACTGCATTCGACATCTGATTTAAAGCATTGTTCAATTGAATATGCGGTTTCCTTGTCCGTCAAACCACCGTCTGGGCAGACATGACGTTGTGACACATATTCCACTCCTAAATTTTGTATATCCATAAAGCATTGTTGAGTTTCTTGGTTAAATTCCGGCACAACAAATGTTTCTTCTGGATTAATATTTTGTTCGATTAAACATTGCATTTGACCTGGGGAATAATATCCATCGCCCACGGGTGCACATGCCCGATCCACTGCGTCATCAACAGTTGCGGTGCGCAAAATCATTTTATCTGTTAAATCACCACTGTCTGGCGACAGTTTCACAGTCGCATAATAACCACTGTCACAATAAATAACATTAGTTTGACAACCGCCGTCATATTCCCCCGTATTTTTGTTGTACAGACATCTTGTTACGTACGACCCACGAATATTTGGTTTGGGGGCATATTTTTCACCCCCTGGGAAAAACGCAAACTGATATACTGCAGCACAAGTTTTTTCTGAACCACCAAACCCATACCGCGAGTCTGTCATCACCATTGCTGCACCGATTTCATTATCCGCAGGTTTGCATTGCTGTTGCAAAGATTTAAAGTTTGTGTCAGATGTCGGTGCGTCCGTATCAATGCCCGGCGAAACAAAGCCCAGACCGGATTCAACAGGCTGGCACGGCAGGTTTTCCAGTGTTTTCAGATTTATATTTTCATACATAACATTTTGGGCATCTCCGTATGTGGTCGCTTCCTGGGATTGTGGCGAATAATACCCATCGGCACAATAGCCCACAAAATTCGCATAACAATTGGTGTCATAATCGTTTGTATCGCTGTTATATTGACAAATAACAGTAAAGAACCCGCGTTGATTCAATGGGGATGCGGTATCATAAAAATCCGGCGGTGTCATATTCCACGCGTCCACATACTCTGGTGCAGCAAACATAAAGGCATAGGCACAATCGTTTATGCTGTCGCGCACGCCATCGTCATTCCGTGAATTTTGTGCAGCTTCTATCAACGCACCTTTTGTGATATCGGGGCATTTTTTACATTCTGCCAGGCCTGTTTCATCGGCATATCCATACACACCGCAACCGTATATTTCGCTGGTATTGCCATAATTTACGATTACATCACCGGGACAGTGGTGCCCCAGCGGACAATCAGTCGGGGTGGCATCGCGCGCGGTTGCCAAATATGAACCCGCAGGAACATATATTGCGCAATCTTCTTGGCTCTCTGCGCCGGCGGCATCATCATACCCCGCCGGGCACGCCTCGCCACAGCCCGCCATACCCACATTTACGGTACCTGTGCCGGGGCAATATTGACCCGCCGGACAATCAACAAAATCCGTACCATTGTAATATTTGCCCAACTGGCAGTCCAATGTGTCCAGCGACCACTGGGCAACCAATATTATATTGCCGTTCGCGACGGCGGTTTTATTTGTAAAGTCCGCCCCAACCGCGACAGGCGTGCCATCCGTCATTTGCCAGCCCGCAAATTTATAATCTGTTTTCGTAAAGGCGTTATCTGCGACGAAACACGATTGGTCGTATGTGCATGTTGTGGGCGACATTTCGCCGGTTGCACCATTTCCATTGTATATAATTGTAAATGAATTCGGTGTCCATTGAGCATACAATTTTAAATCGTCCGCAACTGCGTATGTTGCGCCATCATCAGTATAATATTGTGTACCGCCGGTCACAGAATCAAACCACCCCACAAATGTATAGCCTGTTTTGGCGACAGACGGCGCGGTTGGGTATTGTGCGTCAAAAGTGACTGTTTCTGTGGTTGCCGCCCCACCATTTTCAGGATTAAATGTAATTGTGTATGTATTTGGTGTCCACTGGGCGGTCAGTGTGACATCGGACGGGGTTGTGTATGCGTCAAATTGCGCCGTTCCATTTTCATCATAGTATTTTGTTTCGCCGTCATAATATCCCAAAAACTTATAGCCCAAGCGCGCTGGCGGCGTAATTTGTGGCAAACTGCCATCAAAGTCAACATTTTCTGCGCTGACCCCGTCGCCTGTTCCAGGATTAAATGTAATGGTGTATGTGTTCGGTGTCCATTGCGCAGTGGCAATGATTTTCGCATAATCAGCATTATTTCCGTTTGGCGCGGTCTCTGCGGTTATTTCGCCAGCCCATGTAAAAAAGCTTTGGCCCGGCTGTGCAATCGTTATCATTTTGCCGTTTTCGACAATGTCTTCGGTGACATATTCTGAAGCATTATTGGTAGCGTCTGATTTCAACATGTATTTTTGTGCCCGAACCGCCCAACCACTAAAAGTATATCCAGGGCGTTCATCAGGGGCGCTTAACAAACAATAGTCTGGTATATTTGACCAGGTGCGATATGAGTAAGAGCAGGTGTCTTTTGCTGTATCTGTTGCCGAATCATAGTTCAGATTTTCTACGATTTTATATTTTCGTGTCCACCAGCGGTCAACCAAACTAATTTTGCCATTTTGAGCACCATCATAATAAGAATCACTGGACGATAAATTGCCAACAGTTGCGCACTTATTTAAAGGCATACCATCAGAATCATATAATAACCTAAAATAATCATCAGACGTCGTAGCGCCACCCCAACCAATAAAAACATAATTGTCGCCAAGATCTGGTTTTTCAAAATAAATTTGCGCGCATGGTGTCGTAGCTTGGAGCATTATAAAGTTAGAAGTAGTGCCTTCATAATTATAAACCGTCGTATTATCAAATGATGGATATGTGCCAACTGTTGTATATTGACTTGGGTCACGTGAATACTTAAACTCAAATGGGAAACCATCGTTCCAATTCGCACTTATGTAAATTCCAGCATCTGGCATAGAATCATTTGGTATTGTGCCGGAAAATGGCCCCGCATTATAAAGAGTCGAATTCTCATAAACAGAATATGTTGCAGTCATATCCTCGTTTTGTGTTGGCCATGGTTTTTCGGGCACGACAAGCCCCTTTGACGGCAAAAATGTTTTATTCAACGATAAATTAACACCATATGTTGGCTGAACCCAGAAATTTGTGTTGCCATTCAAAAAATAAGCAACTACCGATCTTTCCGTTTCTACACAAGTGCATTTAGTTAATGTAGAACTATATTCGACTTCGATATTACATTGTGAACCATCTGATGTAACTGCATGCTTTCCTTCGCCACATTGTACAACAGAGCCATTTTTAAAAACAAAACTCCCGTTCATTTGTATAAGACAGCCGGTGTTGCCGGACGAATACGACTTACTGCTAACAAGATAAGAGTCTATATTCAATTGCTGATACAAATAATATGGTCCACCAGATTGAACATCGCATTTGTATCTTTGTGTAGAGCCAGAGGCAGTTGCGGTAGACTCGCCTGCGTAACAAAATTCACCCCAATCACAAGGCTGACAGCTAGTATCACCTTGTTGTGCGATATAACCATCTGAACACTTCACCGCCAATGCGACATTGGTGTACGAAACAAAAAACACAACAAAAAGCGCAGAAATCAGGCGTTTTATAGTTAACATTTTCTCCTCTATGTGTGTAGTGTAGAAAAAATCAACATAGCCGCGCAAGCGAAAAGTTTATATTGGGAGAAATTTTTAAAAAAGTAAACTTACCCCTCCTGTCATTCTGGGGCTTGACCCCAGAACCTGGGTCATCATGCAAATAATGAAATATTACCTGGGTCCTGTGGTCCAGCCACAGGATGACAAATTGATTGAAATATTACCTGGGTCCTGTGGTCAAGCCACAGGATGACAAAAGAGAGAACTTTACATATATAGTTTTAAAATTTTTTTGTAAAAAAACTTAAAAACTCTGTCATTCCACGGGTGCCCTGCGGAACCTAGGTCATCATGCAAATAATGAAATATTACCTGGGTATGAAAGTCAAGCCACAGGATGACAAATTGATTGAAATATTACCTGGGCATGAAAGTCAAGCCACAGGATGACAAAGAGCAGTAATATTTTTTTATTATGTTAATATTTAAAATAATTCATTAAACTCTGTCATTCCACGGCTTGACCGTGGAACCTAGGTCCATGTTCGCAACGTGAACACAAATTTGCATAAACAACCTGGGTCCTGTGGTCAAGCCACAGGATGACAAAAGAGAGAACTTTACATATATAGTTTTAAAATTTTTTTGTAAAAAAACTTAAAAACTCTGTCATT
>JAEIGA010002923.1_pt1 | contig 26918 bp, 34 predicted proteins | sample 9270691 | NCBI WGS metagenome assembly JAEIGA01 (sample SAMN17057246, study PRJNA624740) | gut metagenome | biome: biome; isolation source: fecal sample | host: Bos grunniens | place: China: Xizang | collected 2019 | reverse complement strand
TAGATACAGAAAAAAAGACTGACAAAAGATGACTGACAAAGAAAGGTATATATGTGTGTGTAAATTGTTAATTAATAAAAATTTTCTAATATATATATTATATATATATTTATATATATATTTATATTATTTATTATAAGGATTTTTTAAAAAAAGCCTATTTCACCACCGCTTTTGCACTTTTTACATTTTTCTCTAAAAATCCTTGACTGAATTCAATAAATATTAGACAAGGCTAAATGGCGAAGTGCATTTGATTGCTACTTTTGTCAACAAACTTTGTCAGTCAATTTTTGATATTTTTTCAAATCTCCACTTGAAAAATATAACTTATAGATTATATTGCTATCAAAGGAACAAAAAATGAAAAAAACTATCATCAAAAAGAAATATTTTTACATGATGCAGAGTGTTAAAAATTTCATGAAGCATCAATCCGGAGACATAAACAGGAGTTGAATAATATTATCTGGAAATTAGAGATAGACGGTAGTTTAACTATGCCATACGGAGAGAAAATCAGCGGAGAAAATCTTTTTGCAATCCGTATCATCCAAGCAGGAAATATCAGAGTGTTTTACGTTTATGGTATAAATGACATAATATACGGCATTCATGCCTATACTAAAAAAACTCAAACCATACCGCAAGAAGATAAAGAACAAGCATTAAAAGTTGTAAAAATGTTAACAGCAGGAGGGTTTATAAAATGAAAGACCATGCAGATTATTTAACTGAAGAACAGCTTGCTGCAGAAATCGCAGAGATGAAAAAAAATCCGGCAATTCTAAAACGTGATAGCGAAGAAAGGGACGCCTACTTCTCCGACCCCGCAAATGCTGCCGAAATCGCAGAACAGCAGGCACGGATGGAGCTGATTATTGCTCTATACCAAGCACGAAAAAAAGCCGGACTTACCCAAAAACAACTCGCTGAAAAGTTGGGGATAAAGCAAGCATACATCGCCCAGATAGAAACCGGCAAAAAAAATATTACATTTTCAACATTGACAAAATACGCCATAGCCTGCGGAAAAAAAGTTGCAATAACCTTGCTGTAAAATATTTTTTCAAAAAAATCCATTTCCGGATTTGTAAAACTCCTTTTTCCATGTTACCTTAAAAAAGCCAACAACTTAAACAGGAGAGAACAAAATGAATATTATTTTTACTTGTCCGCACTGCGACCAGAAAATTGAAGCTCCTAAAATTTACGCAGGAACAGAAATTTTGTGTCCCACCTGTCAAAATGCAATCATCTGCCCTGAACCGGAAGCGCAAAAAATGACTACACTCCCTATAAAAAAGACTTCCGTTCAAATTTCCTCATCTTCTAAATCCTCACAAAAAACTAACAAAGAACCTGCACCTTTTAATGAGGTCGTTTATACCTTGCTTGGTATTTTTTTCGGACTTTTTGGAGCGCATAATCTTTATAAAAAACAGTATATTGCTGGACTTTTACGAGGAATTTCTATATTTTTTGTTATTACTATCCTTTTTGAAAAAGTTGATATTGCTATTGCCGCAATTATTTTAGGGATATCGCAGTTATTAATTATTTTTGAACTCGGACTTCAAAGAGAATATCCTAACAAATAAAAGGAGAGAACAAAATGAAACAATACGAAAAGTACATTGACAAAGAAAAAGCAATGCATTCAGTAATTTTTCTGCTTGCTAATCTCGGTGGATCAGCAAAAAGAGAAGTTATAGGGGAGTTTTTAATTGACACTTTCGGCATTAATGAAAAGAAAATAGAAAAAGATGCTCAAAACTGGTTAAATGATATTCGCCTTGAAATGATTGATAAAGGATACATCATGGAATCCCAGAAAGATAAAAACGGAATCTGGGAATTAACACAAAAAGGGAAAATAGAAGCTGCGAAAAATCAAGTCATATTTTATTTATATTGGGAAAAACTCAAAGAACTTTATAAGGACTAAAAATGTCACGATTTTTTACAAAATGTCCTTTTTGTCAAGAAGTAATAAAAGGTGATACGGAATGGATAGAACAAGAAGTATCATGTCCTTATTGTCAAAAAGAATTTATTTTAAAATCAAAAAAACACACAAAATACTCTCTGCTTATAAATTGTAAATATTGCCACAATAAAATAGATATTAAAGATTCAATTTGTTATTTTTGTGGAGAAAAAAATATATATTATGGACACAGCGCGCCCCTTACTAAAAAAGAAAAAATAGAAATATATATTGTCAATTCAGTATTTATAGCCATAGTATTACTCATTTTATTAGGATTAGGTTCTTGTTTTTATTCATGTAGTAAAGCAGTTTCAAAAGGAAATAGAAACACAAGCCATTGGAATGATAAACACAAAGCATGGGTACAAGCTCAATATTATGTCGAAGCTCAATTAAAAAATCCCGGTTCAGCAAAATTTGAATACGCCGGAGCCTCAAAAGCAGATGTTTCAGGAGATATATACATATTCAGGTCCTATGTTGACGCAACTAATTCTTTTGGTGGAACAATACGTACATATTTCTTTTGTAAATTAAGAAAAAAATATGACGATAATTTTGAATTGATCCAACTTGATTTTAGCCAAACTCCATACGGAGCATATCCAACATATTAATTTTTTACACCTTCCCCTTAAACATTGCATCGAGGGCGGCAGTCGTCGCATCTCTGCCTTTGCTGTTCAAAAGATGGGCGTAGACCTGTTCTGTAACACGGATAGAGCTATGCCCTAAAATCTTTGATACCGTTTCAATACTTGCTCCACTGGATAACATCCACGAACCGAGAGAACGGCGGAGATCGTGCAAATGCAAATCTTTGATACCGCAATCATCGCAGACCGCCTTGATTGTTTTACGGCAATCTTTCATCGGCTTACCGCGCCAGAGAAAGAGATTGCCGGATTTCCGCATCTCAATACGCTTTGAGATTATCCCCCACGCATAATCATTTAACGGCAAATCTACAGGGCGTTTAATATCATTGCCGGGAACGTGCCAGATACGATTGATAATGTCAATCTGCTCAACAGTAATACCGAGAACACGAGATTTTCTCTGCCCTGTAAAAAGCATTAAAAGAATAGCTTCTGCCTGATCCGCATATAACGGACGATTGGCATATTGCTTTAACATATCAATAATCTTTGGTGCTTCATCCTCAAGCAACATCCGCACCCTCGGCTTTTCCGGATATTTTGCAATTTTATCAAAAATAAAAGGAACCGGATTTTGTATTTGATATTTTTTGAATGTTTTATTAAAAGCAGCTTTCAACGCTTTTAATGCATGATTTGCAGCAATCGGAGTATTTTTCATGGCATAAAAAATATTTGAAATATCAGCTGTTTTTAAATCAGCTATTTTTATGTCTTCAATCGGAATCCAGCAACGGATTAGTGATTGATTTTTCCTTTTATCACTTACGCCTTTTAACCATAAATCCAGAGCCTCTTTAACAGTCGGCTGTTTTCGGACTATGGGTGATTCAATATCTTCATAATTAGCAATAGCCGCCAATTTATCAAGAGCCATTTGCCGAGCCTCTTCAAGAGTTATGGCGGGATAGTTACCGATAGTCATTTCAAAAAGTTTTCCTTTGAATTTTTTTCTAAAATAAAAAGTAATTGATTTTTTACCCACCCATACCTGCAAACCGGGAGCAGTTATATCGGCATATTTTTTATTATCTCCGACAGACAATTTTTTCAAAAAAGAAATCGTAAAATTGACACTTTCCATACTTACCTCAAATCTAAAATTTTCCCACTATTTTCCCACCGTTTAGTTTCCAAATGCAGGTTTTTATGCACCTTTTTGTTCCATATTATACCACTTTTTACAAAAAAATCAAGTTAAAAACAGGCTTTTTTGAGGTTAAAATGCATTTTTTTGATTTTAGAACACTCTGCTCCGGAGCAGAAGGTCGTGAGTTCGAATCTCGTCGGGTGCACCATTTTTTTACCTCAAAAATCAATAAAAAACTTAAAACACAAAAAAGCATTTTCCCACTATTTTCCCACCGCATCGCCCTTTTATCGCCCCGCATCACACCGCAAATAAAAAAGCCGGAGAATTGCTTCTCCGGCAAAAACATGGAAAGGAGTCTTTAATTTTCAATAATACATGCGGTTACGCCGACTGTATTCATCAAGTAACGGATTGCCGTAATCCTTGCCCTCGACTTTGCGAGAATAATACTCCAACGCTTTCTCGCAAGCCTTTTCTTCAAGTTCTTCCGGCATAAATTCTGCAACCGCTTTCATCAGAATACAAAGTTCCGCAAATTCTTTGAACATTTCATATTCATCGCCCTCGGTAGCACATTTGATAAATTCTGACGCTTCTTTGATTGCTTTTTCAATCAGCCAGTCCTGCTCGTAAGTTTCTGCAAGCATACTGCCGACTTTTTCTTTCATGCCTTCGCAATCGTGTTCATGCCCAAACCGGACACGCTTAAAACGACCACCGGCCGTTCGCGGCTGACCACGATAACGCATTTTTTCATACGGAATACGCCCAAGAATATCCCGGTGCATTCCATATTCATTTGAACGGCGCATCATTTCTTCTGCTTCATCCGGATAATACTCATCCATGAAACGCTTTGCAAATTCAGCAAGAGCGTTCCATGCTTCTCCAGAACGACGCATAGTACCGCCATGCCCTACTCTTACATAATCTTCTTCGTACATTTTTAATTTTTCCTTTCTTTAAAAAATTACCAACCGGTTATCAACGGCATCTGACTGCCAAATCTTCCGGATTGCTGTTGTCTTGCCATTTGTTGATAAGCCTGCATAAACTGCGGATCTCGCATTATATCGTCCATTTTTTTAATCATCTGGGCGGTACGCTGATCAATACGATCCCCTGTTTTGGCTTCTGCTTCAACGATTTCAAGAGTATAACTCTTACCATCAGTTGATGCTACGATTTTTATAGTTGTTTCGTTTGCCATAATTCCCTCCTTTTGTTATTGGATTATTGGCACTACTGGTGCAAAGTTAGGTGTTGGATAATACGGAAGCGGAGATGCTATAGGTTGCATGACAGGAATTCTCTGTTGCTGTTGAATTTGAGGTTGCTGAACTTGTTGCTGATTTGCACTCGCATTTTGCTTTTGCATTTCGACAAGCAACTCTTTTAATTCGGACAACTCTTTTTTCAAAGTTGATATTTCATGCCGCATAATTTCAGCATTATCAACTTCAATAACATCACCACCTCGCAATTCCTTTATTTCTCCCAACGCAAGATTCAAAGAACGCCAGAATTGACGGAAAACTTCTATTTCCATTGCATCAAGGTCTTTTTTATCTTCGGTTGGAATTTCCTTTTTTTCTTCATTCATAATGCATCTCCTTTTTTTGAAGTTGCCATACTATAAAGGCTGTCGGTTTAAAAATGAAAAAAGTTTAAGATGCCGACATCTCGGCAGATAAAACGATTTTTTGTCGGCATCTCATTTTATTACCGTCAGGATTTAAATTATCCACAACGCCGGGAAAATGGCAAAAAAATATAAACCTTAACCAAGAAAGGAAAATGAAAAATGTCTTATCCCGTACCTGTAATGGAAATTGGTGGAGCTAATCGCTCCGGAAGTCCCTGGGAAATGGTCGCCGCAATGAACTGTGGCGGCGGAATGAACGGAATGAATGCATGGTGGCCGTTGCTGTTCCTGCTTTTCGGCTGGGGTGGTTTCGGTGGAGGCGGTGGCGGAGCCGGTGGTTTTAACCGCGGCGGCGGATGTTGCAATGGTGGTGGCTGGGGTGCATTGGCAGACTTCGCTGTTACCGATGCTACTAACATCGCAGAAATCAAAGCCGGTCTGAACTACACTGCACAGACTCAAGTCGGTCAGACAAATCTGCTCGGACAGATTAAGGACAGCATGTTTGCCGGATTCGCAAATATCACCAACGCCGTAACTACTTCTGCTTATCAGAATCAGCTCGGTCAGAGAGATTTGCAGGCCCAGATTGCAGATTGCTGCTGCAAAACTCAAAGTTCAATCGCAGCAAGCACAAACGCTTTGACACAGCAGATTTGCCAGCTCAATTACAATCAGGCTATGCAGACCTGCGAACTCAAACAGGCTATTGCAGCAGAGGGAGCAGCTACCCGTCAGCTTATGCAGGACCAGGAATCTGAACGCCTCCGCGCTGCACTTGCAAAAGCACAGCAGGAAATCTTCATGCTGAAAAATTGCAACTGCAATGAAAACGGATGCTAAAAAAAATGCCGTTCCTCGTGAACGGCATGATTTCTCAAATAAAGGGGGTGAAAAATGTGCTGCAATAATTGCAACTACTGTCCAAAAAGAAAACAATGTAATATCCGGCCGTATCGTTACGCACTCGGTGCGCCGATTGTCGGAACGGAACAAGTTGTTTACAATATTCAAGCAAGTTTCTGCGAACTTCGCAAAAAGGGTTTATTCCTTGTTTTTGTCCCTGCTTCGACAGATTCGACGCTTCCTCCGGTAATTCAGCTTTGTGATGGTTCATTGTTGCCGATTGTTTTTTCAGGCACAGCAACCGCGGCTGAAGCAAGTGGATTGATTGGAAATAGAGCGCATCTTGCAACATTAGTTTATATAAATGGTGTTGCTTCGCTTAATATTTTCGACGCACAAAATGCAGCCGGAGCGTGATCATTCAAAAAAATGCAATTCTTCTTTCCCCCTGTTCGCAGGGGGTTTTTATTTTGGAGATATATAAAAAATGAAAATGTTTCAATTCAAATTCAAAAGTGATACAAATTTAGCTGAAATATCAACACCTATTATATTAAAAGGAAAAGGAACGCAAGCAAAAAGTGAAAAAGGTAACGCAATATGGGATACTGGAGCTACAAGCTCGATGATTTCTGCATCAATGGCAAAAAAATTACAACTTATTCCAATAGGAGTAACGCAAATTGCAGGAGTACATGGAGTACAAAATGCTAAATGTTATTTTATTGATATTGGATTTCAAAATGGATTTGAAATAGAAAATATTAAAGTTTCAGAAGCATCCGATTTCGGTGGATTTGATTTGTTAGTTGGAATGGATGTTATTAATAGAGGAGTGTTTTTAATTGATGGTCTTAACGGAGAAATGAAAGTATTATTTCAAATTCCGGTAGATTCTTCATTTTGACAACGTTTTATAGCATTTTCAATGTAAGCTAATCTTTTGCTATCGAAAGCAAAACGGACAACATCGCCACGACAAGCAAAATTGCGTACAATTTTCCATGCATGACACGCTGGACATAAGCCATCGCACATTTCTATTTTAGGAAATTTCTCATGGCAATAATAACAGCGTTTTAAATTTTTTTCATCCTCTTTCTTTTTATGATATTCTTCTCGATATTGTTTAATTGCTTCGACACGAGAACGAGAATAAATATATTGAATTTGCCCGCAACAAGTCAAATGCATTTTATCAGGTTGACCGAGGACAGCACGAGTTTGTGAACGGCGGAGACCTAAAATCTCCGCCGCTTCTTCGATCGTGCAAAAATCTTTTAAATTACACGAATCCATATTTATTTTTCCTTATTTTCAGTTTCTTTTTCTGCACGAATTTTATTAAGCTGTTCCAAAGCACGAGCTGCTTCGGTATCACTTCCAGCAGTAAAATCGTATTCAACGATTTCTTCTTCTGTACCGAACAATGATTTTGTCTTTGTTGCTTTATAATACCCTGTGGTCGGTACTTTTTGGTCGGAGGGGATTCCGACTTTACGAGATTTATAAGACACTCTTCCGATGATAAGTTTACCCTGCGGAGTTGCGGTTTCGGGATTGGCAACTTCAATATCGCCGTACATCAGATACCCGTCAAGATTAAGGTTCTTGTTTCCTGCGGATTGAACCGCTTTATTTGCTGCAGTATTGCAACCAGTAAAACAAAGGGTAGCCAATAAAATAAAAATTGTAATAAAGATTTTTTCCATTTCAGTTTTTTCCTTTTCTTGAATAAAAACTATTTTGATTGTTTCTGCGGTTTTCAAGTGCTGTAATTCTTTTTTCATGTTCGTTCATTTTTACGGAGCAGAACTTTTCAGGTACATACTCTTTCAAGTCTTTCCGCAAAGCTCGCAGTTCGTAAATAATGATACCCAAGAGAATTGACAATAAAATGCCAATCATACCTGCCATGACCGAGATTTCATTCGTCAATACTTCAGTCATTTTTTACCTCCTTTTTTATTAATTGTTTTATCTCTTGCCTCGTTATAGGCTCTCATACCGAATGTTTCCAGCAGCCAATAAAACTGACGGACGCGCCGATATCCAATGTATCGGCAGATATTGTACCATTTGAACTGCATCTTGACTTCTTTAATACCATTGATAAAGAAGTGCGCATTTGCTTTATGAAAACCGATCTGCGCCTGAAATTCCGCATCATGCAAAAACGCTGTTGCTTCAAGGTATTTGTAAATCCAAGTTATGACTTTTCTCCATGCAGCAGGAAAAAACTCTGGACCGATACCATTACAGATTTTACGCAATTCATTGTCAGTAAATTTTTCAAGAATTTCCACGCCCTCAAAATCGAGGGCATGGCATTTATTACGCAATTCTTTTACTTCTGCAAGTTTCATTTCACATATCCTTTTTCAACGAGCCAGTTTTCTGCGATCTGTTCTTTTTCTTCCGCTGAATTTTCGATTTTATGACGGAAAAACGGCATTTTGAAAATCCAGTAGCGGATAGGACTATCCCTGCGCTGTTTCAAATGCCAAAGCTCATGTACCAATGTTGAAAAAAGCTCAAATGCCTGATAGCGTGAATTAAGCACGATTTTATCAAAAACTGACATTCCATACGCCCAATCGCCCAAATCGTTAAAAACAATTTTGACATTATCGGGGTTAAGTTCCAAAAGCCATGCGCCCTCTTGAGTGTCTTTCAAAAACTCATCGAGCCACAAACGCAACATTTTTTCTTTTAAAATAATTTCTTTGTCCATGATGTTATACTCCTTTATTCATTAACCACGGTTGCATTATAGGGAATACGGCTACTGCCTCTTTCATCGGGCAATGCGGTAGGCTTATAGAATGTTCCATTAAATCCTGCGGGGAAGTACACCCAATTACTGAAAGCATTATCAGGTTGCCATTCGGTAAACTTAACACGAATTGAGGTGATAGTTCCGCAATTAGCCATGAGGCTATTCATTGCATTATCTGCAAGCGTTGTAGCCATAATATTAACAGCAAGTCCTTGTTCACCACTCTGACCGCTATTAATCATGTTTTGATAACAAGAATTTGCCAATGTTGTAGCCGACAATCTAATTTCACCAACCAAACCATAACTTTCTCTGAACAAAGCATAGAAACAATACGGTGAACATTCTTCTGTGTAACCATGAAGTGACATTATATCACCGCTCGGACTGACCTTTGTATAATCGCTACCATAAAAATTGAAACTGAAATAATTGTTTGAGTCGGTAGAGAACTTTGCTTGTCGATTTTCAAACTCAATATAATCAACATCCATAGTCGGCAGAGTTATCTTTGTGCCAACTGTATATAATGCCCAATCTGTAAAAGTTCCGTTAATGAAAGTGCGATAATAAAGCTGACTTGCATCGGGTGAACCATTTGCATCCAACCGGACAGAAGCATTATTTTGTGCAGCAGTCAAGCGGAAAGGTATTTTTTCTTTATACTGCGACAACTTTTCGACCATGATAGTGCAGCCATCATTGTAAATACCACCGATAACAGGAGCAAAATGAATATCGCTGAAAGTCAAACCCTCGGTTACGGTTTCTTCAAAGGTGTAATATTCGTTTCCGTCCTCGGCAGTAGTCAATATTGCCTTGTAACCATTCCAAGTGTTTTCAGGTAATGCAGGTTTCGGATTTTTGCTCAAAACATACAGTTTTGCAATCTGCGAAGCAGACAATGCGCTATCGTAAATCTGCGTATCGGAGATGTATCCTTTGAAATTCTCGCTGCTATCACTTCCCGGCGCTCTGCCGATATAGCCTGTCGAAAGAACAGTATTAACCGATAAATGCCCACTTGTTACTTCTTCTCCGTCAATATACATTTTCTGCATATCGTTTGTTTGAACCACCGCAACAAAGTGCCAATTAGAAGCGGTAATATCTGAATAGAAATCTGAACCGAATTGAGTAAAGCCGATATATCCATCACTTATTACGCCAATATAGAACTTACTATTTTGTGAATTAGCACCATAACCAAATGCGTGTTGCCAACCACCGCTTGTTGTTTGCTTCAACCAACAGCAAATTGTTCTATCTGCTGAACCTGTCGGCAGAGAAGTATCTGCAAATTGGATATATGAACTTCCATTAAAATATGCACATTTCTTGCCGTCAATCTCGGTGAAAGTAACTCCGTTATAAGTCAAAACTTGTCCTGTTTCCGCATCTGTGGAATTTTCCGTCAAAGGAGCATCAAACAAAAGACCGCTTATCGGGGGAGAATAAGCATTAGCGCATTTGTAAAAACTTGTTGCGCCTTGAATATTCTCCGCATACTGCGAAAACGGCAAATCATCCGCCAGTTTAAATTTTTCCTTGATTGCATTTTTGCTGTTTATTGCAGCTTGCATTTTTTCGACTATTGTCCCCATTTAAATCACCTCTCCGTTAAGTTCGTCAATCAGTTCTATGGTAGTTTGAATAAAACTATCAACATATTCTTTTGACGAGATTATTTCCGTATCTACACTTATTTTGTTGTCGAAAATAGTAATACCTAAACCAGCGGTATAATCACTATCCCCAGAACCACCTTGCAATTCTTCATAAGTGTCAATTACTGCATCTGCTACGGTGATAGCACCAATAAGTTTAGATTTCAGACTTTTTACAACCCAAATTTTACCATCAGAAATGGTATAAATTTGCATACCGATGAACGGATGCTCAATATTCGGAAAATCATACACACTATCACAGCGTGTTCTGCCATCAAGGGGGGTATTAGTCTTATCAACAGTTACAGACTTTGCAACCCCTATGTTATCAGTTATTATCGACATGATTCTATCTCCTTGTTTAGATATTTATTACTTCCCAACCTACTGGTATATAATCCCCACCTCGATGTGCTGATAAGACAGCAGGTTTATAAAATGTTCCTGTTGGTGAAACACTAATAAGCCAATCGGAAGTTGCCTCAGGAAACCATTCAGTTAATCCAACTTTTACATAGTTTAAACTGGTACAATAACTGAACATACCTTTATAACAAGAATCCGCTAAAGTAGTAGCTGGTAATTCAGGTGTAGATGTTAAACTTGTACAGCCATAGAACATATTAGCATAACAGCCATAAGCTAAAGTAGTAGCGGGTAATGCAGGTGCTTTTGTTAAACTTGTACAGTCAGAGAACATACTGAGATAACACCAATCAGCCAAAGTAGTAGCAGGTAATGCAGGCGCAGAAGTTAAACTTGTACAACCATCAAACATACCACTATAACAGCTAATAGCCAAAGTAGTAGCAGGTAATTCAGGCGCAGAAGTTAAACTTGTACAACCCTCGAACATACTACTATAACAATGATCCGCCAAAGTAGTAGCAAGTAATTCAGGGGGTGTAGTTAAACTTGTACAATTTTGAAACATCCAATCATAACACCAATCAGCCAAAGTAGTAGCGGGTAATTCAGGAGATGTAGTTAAACTTGTACACCCCTCGAACATAGTATTATAACAGCCATAAGCTAAAGTAGTAGCGGGTAATTCAGGAGGTGTAGTTAAACTTGTACAGTTACGAAACATTTCGTAATAACAGTGTTTAGCTAAAATAGTAGCAGGTAATGCAGGCGCAGAAGTTAAACTTGTACACCCAGAAAATAGGCGACGATAGCAATAATCAGAACAAGAAGCCGAATAATTCAGCATTGATTGAATATTGTTTGATGCGGCTATTTTCCCTGTCATTGTAAAATAAACATAATTCTCAATGTCTATGGATAAAGTATTTTCTTTATTTTGAAATTGAACTTGATCACCAACATTAACTAAAGTTATTACGCTATTGAGGTTATAGTTACGCCATTTTCCAGAAGTACCTAATCTATATTGTATAGCATTACCTACTCCCTCACGATTTTGACTTAACTTAATAGTAGAACGAGCTTCTTCTGCTGTAAAAGTTAAGGGAATCCGCCACCCTTCGCTATTGCCAAATACAAAATCCACATATTCTTTAGTTGCAATAACTTCTGTATTTACACTAACAGTCTTGGCATCTACAATAAAATCAGCACTGAACTCAATTTCATTGTCACCAAAAGTCAATTCTTCATAAGTCAAAACTGAAGTTTCAGATGCATTTAAACTACGGACAACCCAGAACTTACCATCAGAAATGGTATAAATTTGCATACCAACATAAGGGTTTTTAATATTTGGTATATCTGCTTCAGAATCACAACGAGTTCTTGCATCAAGAGGTGTATCAGTTTTATCAACAGTTACAGACTTTGCAACCCCAATTTTATCAGTTATTATCGACATAGATAAAGACCTCCGAAGTGTTTGTTCTAAATTCACCATAAAGTTTATACGCAGTACCGTCAAGCGTTATATCTGCGCCGTTAGCACCAGTTTGAACAGTTCCAGTCATCTCATTAAAAGCAATTTTTCCACCGAAACCATCATCTTTTTGTGCCACAAGACCGCCAGTAGTCAAAACCACAACAAAAGAACCTGTCGGTGGCATACCGATAGAAGTCCGCGACAAACTTGATATTTCAACTTTTCTCATCGTTCCATCAGATACAGCACCATATACCATAGAAGCTGTTATATTACGGATATTCGTTAATGAAGAATTGGAAAGATAACCATAATAAACAACATTTGTTTCTGTCGGTTCATCAGGAGTATCAGGCTCATCAGGAGTATCGGGAGTGTCAGGCTCAATCGGTGCTAACTCTTCCGGAACAACAAATTGATTAAAATATATTTTTCCTTTCGTCCAGCTGCGATTCAATGCACCTGAACCAAAATAAATATAAATGTCTTTATCTTTGCGGAGAATTTTATTAATCCCGAAAGTTGATCCGTAAGGCAGGAACTCTTCACCATCTTCTGTCATAATACTTACTGCATTAACCGAAGCATAAGGAAAATCTTTCAAGTTAAAACGGAAATAACTATATTCACGCCCAATAACACGCTCAATTTCCATCGGCTGCATAATAGTGAATACTGTTAATTTCGCAGTATTACCATAATTTTTTATAACCAATGGTTCTTTCCAATCACCAGCAATATCCGATGCTTTCTCCCAGAGATATACATAGTTGATTCTCTGCTCATCATCATTGACGGAAGCAATAAAACGGAAACCGGCAGGACGGTCATCATAAGCTACTTTTTCTTCAACAGAACCATACGCATCAAAATCAATGCCATCTCCATTTGTTCCATCTTTGCCTTTAAGACTTTCAAGCCATTCTGTTTCTGTTCCATCAAAGCCGTTTTGAACAGCTAACTCAAAAGCACTTGCTCCATGATCACCTTTCAAATCGGCAAGCCATGAAGTCAAAGTGCCGGGATAGCCATTTTGAACTGCAAGCTGATAAGCCGAAAGTCCGTCTTTGCCGTCATTTCCATCTTTGCCGTTTGCCCCAGGTAAACCTTTAAGACTTTCAAGCCATTCTGCTTCTGTTCCAGCAAAGCCTAATTCTTTAGCAATATCATACGCAGATTTTCCGTCCGGGCCGGGAGTTTCAGACCGCAGATATTCATCAATCAACGCAATAGTTTCAACACGAGTTAAATATTCAGGATCATTTTCAACATCCTCCGGTACTTCACCATCTCCATAATATAAACGGTTCTGCAGCACAAGGTCAAAGTTGAAGCAAAAAATAGTATCTGTCGCGCCGGAAGCTGCATCAGTTACTTTATAACCGCCGATTTCACACATCAAATTGACACTCTTTTTCTTGTTAACCGCATCAATCAATGATTCACGCAGAGTATTCGGCAATACTGCTGTCAATAAAGTTTTTCCGTCCTTTTGCGAAACTGAAATATTCCGAGTAGTTAAAAGTTTCGGAGTTGTATCTTTATCCCAATCTCCATCAATACAAAAATAAAAACTCTGCGCACCGGATATCTGTTCATACGGCAACGGCAAAAGGATACCACTATCCTCATCAACCATATCACCACGCAAATCAAGTTCAATGGAATACGATATCCCAATTTTAACTGCCGGAGAACTCATCTTTTTACCGTAATCATCGGTAATCGTAGTCTCCCCGCCGCTGACGCGTAAAATGTTATTAATTGTTTGCATTTTCACTCCTTATTCAAAACTTAACAGACCATTCTGAAAAGTCATTTTTTTTGCATTGCTGAATGTTTTGTCAAGTTTTATCCAGCCGGTTATTATCTCTTCTTTATTCAGTTTTTTAAATTTCAGTTTAACCATATCAATCTCCGGCGGATGATGACCACCCTGAAATTTTATTTGCAGAATTCCATTACTGACATTATCGGACATCCCAAATTTAAAAAAATTTTCTGCAGCAATATCATTTTCTTTCATATTGAAAGATTTTCCATTGATGATATAATTTAATAAAACACAACTCACATGACTGCTTTTTGAAAGGTCTCCAACAGTTCCCCAGATTTCAAATCCCATTCGACCGTCCATGCCGCATTGAATTCTTCCATTTTGTTTTAATATTCTTCCCTTATATTTTAAAATCTCACCGAACTGAAATCCCCAGATAAAATCTGTAATTTTAATCCAAACATTTCCTTCTTCATCAACATCATATCCCCAAGTACCATTAATGGTTGATTCTGCAGAGCCAGCGTACCACCCACCACCAGATAGCTGTCCAAATCCCACGCTGCCCCATCCGCCACCACCAACAGATCCACCACCACCTCCACCAGCTCCGCCGGCTCCACCACCGGCTCCACTACTACTGGATGTCCCCCAACTTCCATTGTTGCTATCTTCCTGACGAAAAAACTCCTTATACTCACTCATAATCTCACCTCATACAATCACAAGGCGGATGTTCAATACTTTTCATCAATACCGCAGTAGATACATTATAATTGACAATAGATACATAATCATTTTCAACAATAACTTCTGCAATCGGTTGACAAGCAGCACCCGGAGTATCATAAACAAAAAATGGTGCAGAAAACTCAACTGCATTATCCGGGAATTCAGCTTTAACGCAAATATAACCATTCTGCACTCCGATATTATCACCTGGCATAATTTTATGTTCATCATTTGCCAACACCCAACCGCCGGAGATATTTATCATTTTAGCTACCGGATCATATACAGCAAAAAACGGACGCTTATAGCTATTAAAAGCATTCGCTCCAACAACAACCATAACACCGTCAGTAGTCGCGCAGAGCAATGGATAACCGAAGTCCGAATATTGCCAATTCCAAGTATTAGACACCGGAACGATGCAAGAATTGATAGTTCCCTGTGCTTTTACTTTTACAATACCAAAGAACACAGCCGTACCAATCGCATGACTTTCGACCGAGGATTTAACGCAACCGATAAGAATATCTCCATGCTTATATTTACGGACAGAATAAATATTATTCACTTCATCATATCCATCAACAACAACCGGAGCGCCGGACGGAATTTCTTCTGAAAAAGTATTAATAAAATTAATACGGATTTCATTACTCTGCCCTTTTGTAAAATCCCCCCCCAGAAAACCATTCATCCGGTTTACAGCATCCGCAACTTTATTATGGAAACGTGCAGACGGAATGAAAGATTGACCTTTATCAACTTTTTTCAGCATCACAACCTCACAATCCCAATGCACCGAAATCGGCATAATTGTAAACATCAGCAAGATAAATTCCTTTCACAATCGGCTTTGGTATTCCATTTTCAAAGCCTGATTCGGAAATAACATCGAGATATTGCCACCCCATTTTTTTAAAAGAATGACCATCAATAGTCATAACATCGGAATTCAATTTTATTGCAAAATTAAAACTGACAGTTATTTTCTCGGTTGTTTTTTCCGGAGCAGTAAAGGAACAACCTAAAAACAAAACCTCGCCCTCGTGCCACCCCTTGAAAGGTTTATAATTAACTTTTCCGGTCAAATCAGCAACTCGTCGCCGAAAAGCATTAGTCAACTGACTTTTTCGCATGACTTTAGTATAGGTTTCAGTTAAAGTCGGCACCATAATATCAACTCCGGAAATTTCAGAGTCAGCCCCCTCTTTGCCATTCCAGCCGATGGCACTGCCGGGGTCGGGGCCCATTACAATATTGACCGGAGCTATGGCAGAAGTAACATGAGCAGATCCGGTAGTACAATCAAAATTTACTGTTGCCTCTTCCTCTTCTGCATTATCATCCGAAGAACTACCACCAGAATTATTGTTACTGCTACCATAAGTAACCTCCAAAAGGAAAATATCCTGACTTTTCCTTTCTGAAATGGAAATAGAGAGCAATTTCAAGTTATCAAGTTCTTTTGGAATTTCCTGAAATGCAAAGCCGAGAGCATCCGCTTCATCAAATGCCTCAAAAACAAGATACTGAATAGTTGCGTCTGTTAATTGACCAGTACCGTCAATGGTACGTTGCTGTTCAGGATATGCCAGTTCAATATACATAATTTTTTCTCCTTATTCTCCGTAAACTTGTTTATAATCAGCTGTTTTGCTTTGCAGTCGTTTTATATCTTTCAAAATTCTGTTTGTTTCTTCGGATGCTTTAGCTGTCCTTTCTGCTTCAGTTCCACCGGAACCAAGCAAAGCACGTGCAATAGCAGACGCATTGAAACCACCAAGCACACGGGTATTATCTTTAGCTAAAAAATCTGCAGCCTGTTCTTTGACTTGATTGATTCTATCCTGCCAACTGCGAGTGCGTGAATTTACTGCATCGGCGGCACTCCGGAGTGCATCAAGTTGCTTTTTTTCTTCCGCATCGAGAGTTTTGCCACCGAGAGATGTCGGCTTTTCAAATTCAAGAAGTTTTGCACTATATTCTTTTTTCAGATCGGCAAAAATATTTTTTTCAGCAATAATAAAATCATTTAAAGCCTGTAACGCAGCATCGAAAGAATTGCTTTTTAATAACTTATCAACAGCTTCATCCTGCTGTTGCCGTTTGTCGTCAAATTTATTTTTATTTTCAATATCTTCAAAAGCAGTTTTTGAGTTGCCCCATGAATCCGCAATTCTTTTTTCTTCCGCTTTTTTAGCGTCATCAAGCTGTTTCTGATAAGCCGCCTCAATAGATTTTAATTTTTCATCATACATTTTAACGGCATCATTTTTATTAAGCCGCCTTGCTTCCTCTTTCAGCTGTTCAAGGTATTTTTTATGCTCATCACGAACTTTTTTAATATCATTAACCTTATTTTCATAAGCAGAACGGCTCGCACGGTCAAGGTCATCTTGTAGTTTAGCTTCTTTTCCTTTTAGTTCAACATATTTTTTAGTTTCACCCGAAATAGCAGAATATCCATTTTTCGATGCAAGCACCTGTTCTTTCATCATCCGCTGGCGGGCAGCACGAATTTTAGCATAAACGGAATTCATTTCTTTAAGTTCATCTTGGGACATATCATCTCGATAAACTTTTTTTTCGCCTATTTTTTCAATAAAAACACCACCATGCGGAAGATGAACAGTACGAGTAATATCAACTTTTTTATAAATCAGTTTATCTATTTGATTTTCTAATGCTTTAATTTCATTTTCAACATCAGCAGTCGCAGAACCTTTTAAGCCTTTTTTAAACTCCTCGGCGGCATCAGCGGCAAGTAACAGTTTCTTTGTATTTTTATCAAGATTTAACCAGCCTTTACCACCAAATGGATCAAGTTCTTTTGCAATAAATTCTGCCTGTTGCATTTGCTCTGCTGTTAATTCAGCTTGTTTTGAAATTTCAGCAAGTTGTTTAGCACGTTCAAAATAATCTTTGGCAGTATTTCTTTTTTTTTCATTTTTCCTTGTTATATTTTCAGCTTCTTCTGTTAATTCTCTTGCCTTATCAATAGTTTTTTGAAACTCTTCTTTCATTTTTTGAATTTTTGAAGTTATAGCAGATATAGCAATAGCTAAAACACTCAACGCAACCAAAACAGGATGAGCCTTAATAAAATTCAATGCTGCATTAAATGCCAAAGTAGCACCTGCCGCCGCTTTTGTCGCAATAGCATACGCCGTACCACCGTTTGCCGCCGCTATTTCAGCTACAGACATCGCCCACAACGAAGCAGCATTTTTAGCATTACAAGCAGCAGCCCAAAGACTCTCTTTATTTGCCGCCAACATTAGAGCTAATTTTTTTTGAGCAGCTCTGGATGTACGTTTTTTTGCTACCGCCAGAACACCTTCAGAAGTCGTTGCTAAAGCATTTGCAGCTGCATATTTTTTCTGCGCATCAGTTAATCTTGCAATAGCAGCTTCACGAGCTTTCTCGTTTTTAGCATTACTCAATTTATTTTGTGCTGATTCAAGACCTTTTCTTGCTTTTTCTATTGCTGCTTGATTTTGCACAGCTATACTACTTGCATTTGCCAGTTTTTCAGCTTCTGTGGCCGCTTTTTTTGCTCCGCTCGCGTAACTGTCAAGCCATTTAATACCGGCAAGCAAAGGAGCAAAGCCACTGCCAATAGCGGATAATGCTTTTGTAATACCCCAGAGAGCAACACCTGCTCCCATTGCACCGGCAGAAGTTTGAACCAGAAATTCTCCAAATCCACCGAGCCAACCAAAAAGAGTCGACAATGCCAATGATAATTCTTTAACACCACCAATAAATGGCATTAAAGATTTTGCCATAAAGCCGCCGAAAGACAATCCCAAATCTTCAAGAGCAGAACGGAGCAAACGCAACTGTCCCCCCGGTCCTTTTTCTATTTCTTCTGCTGTTTTACGGGCATAACCGCCGACCGTATTTAATTCATTACGGAAACGTATTAAATCTTTAGGATTAGACAGCATACTCAATGCACCAAGCGAACCACGCAAATCAAATACATCAGTCGCAAAATTGATTTTCTCACCGGACTTCATGCGTTTTACAGCATTTGCCAAATCAACCATAATATCCTGTGCTTTACGCAGATTGCCGTTTTCATCGACAACTTTGATACCCATTTCCATGAGCTGGTCTTTACCGCGCAATCCCATTTCAAGTTCTTCAGCACTCCAACCTTCGGTTTGACCAGATACAGCCGCTAAAGACTGATAAACCTTTCGCAAAGATGTACCAGCCAATGATCCTTTAATACCGGCATTCGCAAAAAGCATCAAAGCAGCGGATGCATCACGGATATTCTCTCCAATAGCATGAGCCGAGGGACCGGCAATTTTCATAGCTTCACCCAAATCTGCCACTCCCATAGCGGATTTATTGGCAGCATACGCCATGACATCCGTTACATCTTCAAATTTTGTTGCATCGAGATTAAAAATACGGAGAGATGCTGCAGCAAACTCTGACACCTCACCCAAGCGGAAAGTTTCTTCACCTGTTGCTCTAACGAGATTCAATGCAGCAGGCAAAGCACTCCCTACTTCATTTACATCAAGTCCCATTCGGGAAAGTTCAACAGCACCGTCCGCTACCTGCTTTGCGGTAAAAGCTGTAGTTTTACCCAAGTTGCGGATTTGAGTTTCCATTGCTCCCATTTGCTGATTTGAAGCACCGGAGATAGCCTTAAAAGTTCTGATAGTATCATTGAATCTTGCAAATTCACGAACAGCAGTAGCAATCGGAAAAGCAACTGTCAAAAAACCGCCGAACGCCTTATCACCGAGAACTTCCATGCTCATGAAAGCAGCTTTTGCCCTCTGCGAAAAAGTCTGTACATTTTTTTGTGCTTTTTCAAGACCTTCTGCAAGTTTTGCATCATTTAAGGTCAACTTGATAAAGGCTGCACCAGCCAATACTCCGGAATACGATGCCATGTTATTTTTTCTCCCACGCTTTCCTATCTATAAATACCGATTTCAATGCTGCCATGCTGTCCTTTGTTGATAATTTCATCTGTTTTATCTTCGGTTTATCCGCAAACGGATTCAAATCATTAGGACTGACCTTTGTCTTGCTATTCATATTGATTTGCAGAGCCATCAGACCTGCTGTTTGCGCCCATTCAAAATTCCCCTTACCCTGCACCATAAAATCTAATTCACGCAAGGTGAAAGGATCGGGGTTTATTCCGAGGATTCCTGCGTATTGATAGATGACTTCATAAACGCTTCGACTTCTTTCTCGAACTCCGGACTTTCCAGAATCTTTTCCGCTTCCTTTTCCGCTTCGCCCATGACTCGCTGTCCCTGTTCGTACATCTTCATCAGGACTTTGCGCTTCACGGGCGGGGTAAAATTTATGATTTCTTCAACCAAAGCTGAAACTGCACTCTGGATAGTTTCATAGTCAAAAAGTTCTCCAAATGCCTCTCCGGTAATTCCTTTTGATGCCGCTTGATTTCGACAAAGAGAATACAAGACCTCCACAACAAGCATCGGGTCATTCATCAAAGTTTCAAGAGGTGTTTCTTCCTCTGCTTTCTTTGTAAAATCGGTAATATTTATAAGGTCAACACCGCAATCTGCTTTCACTCTTTTTGCTGTGCCGACAGTAATTTCAATTTCCCATTTATCTTTATTTTTATCAGTAAAACAATGCATATTCTTTCCCTTTTTTTATATTTTTAAAGAATGGGATTAACCTCTCGCATTTCCGAACTGCAAGAGGTTATCTCCCAAATGAATTTTATTCACCGCTGGTAATGCCGGTAAACTGCGGCGCGCGGTCAGAAGCTGTGATTTTGGCAGTAACGCTGATTGTCTGTGCCTCTTCAAGAGCCTGCTCCCAGCTGAACCCGGTAATAGACCAATCCGCATCCAGACCACCGTCAGCACCATCGGACACAAAAAGTGCAATCGGGGTATTGTTGATATAAGCTGATGCGAAAGCCTGATAGTCGGGATCTTCGGTATCATAAAGAATACCAAATTCAAGACTTGCTTCTTTCAAAGTAGCAACAGAAGCACGCCAGCCTTTAGTTTTACGAGTAGTAACATCGGCTTCGCCGGATTCAAGACTCAAAGTCAAATCTTTCACATTTTCGACTTCTTCAGAACCAGTTGAACCGGCCGGACCACGCAAAAGTTTTGCATCAAGACCAAGTTTAATAGCCATAATTTTTTCTCCTTATTTTACACTGTTTGCCCAGAAAGCAGACAGTTTTGGTGTTGCAAGTTTCAACGCAGGACGCATATACGGACGGGCAGGATAGCGGGCAAGGACTTTTTTAGGATATTTGCGGTTCATTCGTTTATAAAGACGGGTAGCATGTTTTGCCTGACCTTTTGTGCGGATTCGTACCCATACAACTTTATAATAAGTTTTCGGGTCAAGATTGGCATCTTTGCGGATAACTGTATCTTTTTTTGAGATATGCCGCTCTGTTATGGGAGCAACATCACCAATTTCCACACCATCCGCAAGTTCAGGGTCAATTTCATTAACCAACCGAGTACCGCCGAATTCGTGAACTTTAGCAAGTTCTGAAAGTCCGGCTCTTACAAGTTTCGGACCAATAACAACCGATTGACGATCCGGTGCCATAGCATAAACGATTGTTTTTTTAAACCCTGCGTTAAACGCTGATTTATGCGAATGAGGGGGAGCTCCAGGATTAGAGGAATCATCCGGATTTGTCCTCTGCTTAATCAAGTTACGTGCAATTCCCCAAGTATATCGGCCAGCTTGCATTAATGTTTTAGGTGTATTACGTTCAATGGCTCGCTGTAAAGATTTAGTCATCTTAAACTCGCAGTCACCGATAATAATACTTTTAGACATTCTGCACCTCTTTGAAAGTTAAAGCAATAACCGAGGTAAACTGATTCCTTGTCCGTAACATTTCCGGATCATAAAGCGGAACGTGTTCTGCTTTTGTGCAGATTGCATTATTGATTTTTTTGAAAAGAAATTTTTCAATAACCGCATCTGCCTGTCCGACTTCCACAGCCATATCAAGTCTTTTATCTCTGTAAAGAAAACCAATCTCGATACGATACTGCAGCTCAACGGACACCCTTGATAAATTCCGATATTCAGTATTAACAGGGACAACACAACAACGGCGTTTTGTGCCGATTTCCTGCAAATCATATTCAGGAGCAAAAGTAACCTCTGCTCCGTATTCATCTTTCAGCATTTCGGCAATTTGTGAAGCCGTAACAACAATGTTATTCTTCATTCTTCACCCCGCCGATTTCTTTAGAATGAATCCGCAAACTGGAATTATCAATGCCCGACCAACGCCAGACAGGTTCATCATTCGGAGCAAGGACTTCATAGCGTTTGCCATCGGCAATAATTTCATCTCCCTTTTCAGGATAAAAATTAATGTCTTCATAAGCTACTATGAAGTCCATGCTGTGAACGATTACTGTCATGCCGTAATCATTTTCCGCCTTGAACATGGTACGGCCGCAGGTGGCAGGAATAGAAAAAACTTCTCCGCTGATACGGTGATATTCCACCATTTCAGAAAGATATTTTTTTCTCTGGTTTTTAAGCCACTGTTCTCCGAGCCGTAACATATTCATAGCGTCCTGCCTTTATTTTATGCTGAAACAGCAGTATTGATTTTCACACGGACATAGCCAGCAGTTGCAGCAGATGCTTCAACAGCAATACCGGCGACAACTTCACCTGCACCGATAGTGGCAACTTTGTTATCAGCATCCCAATAAATCAATGCACCGGCAGTGACAGTATCATTTGATTTTTTTACGAATTCAAAGACACCCTCGATGTCAAGACCTGTCAAAGTATTTGCAGGAACATCGGTCTGGGCAATACCGATGATATTACCGAGGACAACAACATCACCGGCAGCAAGGTCAGCAGTCGGAGTATAGTCGATGGTTTTACCATCCTGATAAAAACGAGCTTTCATTTTATATCTCCTTTTAAGGTTAATTTAGGGCAGGTATTATGCCTGCCCGAAAGTTTGAAAAATCATCAGGCACCGGTTGACTTAACCATGCCGTAACGTCCCATTTCACGGATACCGAGGTCGAAGTAAACTCTGAACTGCATACCGAGAGTATTGAAGTCAGAATCGGTATATTCAACAGTCGGAGTGCGTTTACCGCGGAGATAACCGATTTCAAAAGTATCAACCTGATTCGGATTACCGAACAGATAGAAAGCGGTTTTGCTGGAACCTTCATATTTTTCATTGCCGAGATAGGGACTTGAAACAACTTCCAGTCTTTCATTGGCAAGAACATTGATAGAGGTGCGGAGCTGATCGCCGCCGATAAGGACATTGCCGAGAGTCAATTCCTGGGCAAGGAATTTAAGAGCAGTCGGAACGAGCAGATATTTTGCTTCTACGCTGATGGGGTCTCCGGCAGCATCAACCTGATCACCGAAAAGACCGATAGCTTTCTGCAAGCCTTCAATGCCGAGAGCAGCAGAAAGCAAATTGCCATGAGCTGCATCAAAAAGCTGTTTACCATCTGCCTGAACAGGATTTGCCATAAGGCGTTCAAAGAACAGCTGGTCGATAAGACGTGCTGCTTTATTACCCATAGCAACGGGAACCTGCATCAATGCTCCGAGGTCATCATTGATAATCATCTGACGGGTCAGAGAGAACATTTTACCATAAGTCTGGAGCTGATTTTTTGCAGATTCTTCGGCAAGTGAACCATGCTTGAATTCACCATTGGCGGCAAGAGGTTTGAGGTCGCCAACGTCGGTCAAACGGACGCGTTCAGTTACTTTGAAGTCATTGAGATCACCTTCACGGCAGAGTTTGGTAGCAATGACAGGCTGATTTTCAAAAGATTTCAAAAGTTTTTTGTTGGCAACATTTGAAAGAATGGTCGGCAGAGAAACGGTACTGAAAGCGGCACGAATAGTGTCGTTATCGAAAGTACGGCCTGCATATTTGCCTTCCAGACGGAGACATTCCTGCATCATTTCACGAATGGAAATGTCGGAATCTTTCATACCGGCTTCAACAGTTTTTTCATCATAAGACTTTGCAAGAGTTTCAGCATCAACTCCGGCACGAAGTGCAAAAGCTGCTTCAAGAGTTTCTCTGTTCATTTCGTTTTTGTTGACAATGACGTTTACAGATGTTTCGGGTTTCTTGGCACGGAACGCTTCAAGAACTTTTGCACGAGTTTCTTCAAGACTCCAGCCGGCGGAAATGGCTTCTTTCTCGATGTCGGGAAATTCACCAGCACAAACAGCACAAATGTCAGAAAGTCGCTTACGTTCTGCTTTAACAGCATTTTCTGCGGCGGCAGTGACATCATGCTCGGTAATTTTAGGAAGTGAATCAACGACGGGAGCGTTGACATCTTCCGGCTTTGCTGCCTGAACGACAGCATCAGTTTTGTTTTCGCTGCTCATTTGAGGTTCTCCTTTGAGGTTAAATTTCGCTGCGATTTTCATAACTGTTGATGCATCGGCACCAACTGCGACTACGCTGACTTCTCGCAGCGTCGATTTGATAACATGATAAAAAGGTCCGGAATGTTCCTGACCATTGATAACTCTTATTTCGCCTTCCTGAATAAATTCAGTTTTGCTGGCATCAGCACCGATTGAAAGCTGCCAATCTCCGCCATTTTGTGCCTGCGATACAATATTTTTTGCAAGCTCGGAATCAGCAGTAATCTCACCTTCGATACTCAATGCATTATCCATTACAGAAGCCGTAATAACACCGACACGGCTGTCCGTATAGTTGACATGATTTGCCAGCAAAGGAATAGTTTCAGGGATTGCCATTCCCGTCAAATCGACAACAATCTGCTCTCCCCAACCGACATTCATTTTGCCACCGCCGTAAGCCATACCGACAATTTTCGGATTTGTCTTACCATCAGCAGAAGCGGCAATGAATTTAAATTCACTCATCATCTACCTCCGAATTATTAATATTTCTGCTTGCTTTAAGGTTAGCGGGAGTTAAACCAAGTTCCGCCATTTTCTTTTTCTCTTTCGCAAGCTGATTAAAAGCAGTTTCCCAATCCAACCCCTGTTTAGCGTACTCAATCGCATAGGTCGTTGTTCCATTGGCAAGTTTTACATCAATTGCATTTGCCTCTTTGCCGGGGTCAACATGTTCAAAACCGTCCCAAAACCATGAATGTTCTGTGTTTTTCACTTTAATGCCGGTTACAAGGATATATTCACGAAGCCAACGGCGGAAAATCGGATTCAAAATATTTATGTCGATATTTGCTCGTTCAACACGCAAGGATTTGAAATAAGTCTGATGATCAAGACGACCGGAAGCATAGTTGTAACCGCTGGAATTTCCAGCAGCAATGTTATACGGCATACTCAAGCATCGGGCAATTTCGTTCAAAATTTTGCTGTGAAATTCCGCATAACTTGAACAAGGTTGTTTCGGGTCCATTTGTGCCATTTTCCACCCCTGCGGCATTGTAACAAGCATATTTCTGCGAAGTTCAATGTTATCCATAGGGTCAACTTCATCACTCTCTCCACCAGCGGGAGCATCAGTATAAAGGATTCCGGCAAAATCCGCAGCAGCTTCGGCGGCGGAAAGAACAGCCAACGTGAACCGCCGAAGCTGTGCGAATAAAGGCAAAGCAGATGTTATTTCAGGAATACCACGATGCTGACCAGGACGATCAACACGAAAATAATGAACAATATTTTCCGCAGAAATATCATCATATTCAAAGAGATTTTTTTTGATTTCATTTGAACCGGGATGACACTTCAAAATACGGTATTTTTCAGGATTGCCGAAACGGTCAAAAAAGATACCATCAACACTTTCTCGGTTCAAAACAGTATTGTCCGTAACTCTGTCCGCTTCGATTATTTGAAGATCAAGCTGAACCTCGGTAGTATTGAAACGCGGGTTCTCCGCGAGGAGGATAAAAACTTCACCATCACGACAACGAGTCTGTCGAATGGTGCGAAGTTTACCAGCAAGGTCAATACGCTCGGCCCAGCTTGAAAAATCTTTTTCAATTTGAGAATTGATTTTATCGTTATCGGAAAGCATTTGAAGCCGAGGACCGGTGCCGATAGTATCATTAGCCAAAGTATCAATCATACCATGAGCATAAGTGTTATTGGCAATCTCATATCTTGCACGTGAACGCAAAGTTCTGCGTACATCTTCACTGGCAGCAGCATCCGCAGAAAGATAATCGGCAGCAGCCCAATGACGGGTATTTTCTCCGTTTCTGCTGGCAGCATCATATCTGGCGATAACAACCGGAGATGATTTCTCTTGTTTTTTTTGTAATTTAGCAAAAAACTCTTTTATCATTCTGCCCCCCCATGTACCATTTTTGCGATGCGCAAGCCACCGCGACGGGAGCGTACAGCCTTTTTTGAGGACAGATAACGGTCAAGTTCAATCAAATCTTTAGGAGAATGCTGTTCGATACGCTGCCCGTCGACGTCCATACTTTTAGGGCCAAGAGCATTCTCGATGATTTTTTCTTCAATATTTTCCGGCATAAAAACTCCTTTGCACACGTGTTCTACTATATATAATCGTATTTACCATTTGAAGTAAAATGCAGGCAGGAGTATTCCACTTTTTGAGGTTAAAATTTAGTGTTTTATGAATAATTTTTATATTTTTTTAAGTTTTTATTCCATTTTATTCCAAAAAAAACATTCATTTTTTTTTATTTTTTTGATTTTTAATGTTTTTGATAGTAAAATAATTATTTTTATAAAACATACTAACAAAAATTAGCGTCTGACAAATGATGCACAAATTTACTCAACCTAACATAGATACAGAAAAAAAGACTGACAAAAGATGACTGACAAAGAAAGGTATATATGTGTGTGTAAATTGTTAATTAATAAAAATTTTCTA
>JAEIGA010002922.1_pt1 | contig 26921 bp, 16 predicted proteins | sample 9270691 | NCBI WGS metagenome assembly JAEIGA01 (sample SAMN17057246, study PRJNA624740) | gut metagenome | biome: biome; isolation source: fecal sample | host: Bos grunniens | place: China: Xizang | collected 2019 | reverse complement strand
CAAACAAGGTTTTCCGTAGCATATGCCTATGACCATGTCATCAGCAAGAGAGAAGATGCTTTCGGGTATCACTTCTTCGGAAGCAATCTTTGCCTTTCTCATCTGCTACCGTACAATGTCGACTTGCGATTGGGAGTACGTTACGACAGCTATTGGACACGCTACCAACACTATGCTTCATATACTCATCGCCAAACTTATACCACGATGTATGCCTTGTGGCGTAACGATCTTTTTGACTCGGCCTACACCCCCACCCGAGGGTATGCGTACAATGTAGAGATTGGATATCATTTGAGAGGGAAATCCACTCAAGGTTCAAACTTCATGGCTCTGCAAGGTGACTTCTACACAGTCATTCCCTTGGGAAGATCCACGGTTCTATTACCTTCCATTCACGCAAGAAGCCTTTACGGTGAGAATATTCCACTTACATACTCAAATGCCATAGGAGGTTACCTCGCTGGAAGGCACCTACGACAACAGACACCCTTCGCAGGACTGACAGGGTGCGAACTCATGAAAGAGCACCTTACCATCGTATACTTGGGATTACGTCAAAAAATATGCCCAGACATCTACCTGACAGCAATCACCAACTATGCCTACAACACAGATAGTCTGTCAAACCTTCAAAGCGGACAAGGACTATGGGGGATAGGACTGCAACTGTCCTACGACACGACTCTTGGCCCTATCTCAATATGCGGGCACTGGAACGACCGTTACCATCACTTAGGAGCCTACTTCAGCTTTGGCTATGAGTTCTGATTGTGCCGCGCAACTATACCCCTTACAGGATACTCAAGACGTATGAGGATATCACTCTTCGTTACCTTCTGTCCAGCCATACTCGACCTCTGCGTCAGGTAAGGGGAAGACAAAGTTCTCCTCTACAAGCGACACCTCTGCATTGTGAGGAAGAGCTCCCGTGATGCCATGAGTCTTGAGGAACCAGAAGTACTGACCTTCTCCATAGAACTCCTTGCGATATTCACGATTGAGGGCTGCAATGCGTTGCTCCTCAGTGTCGCAAGCCACATCCTTAGCTTTAGAGATACCTCGTTTATTACGCACGGTATTGACATAGGTAGCAGCATCACGACCTTCATCACTAGTTTCACATGCAATATAATACATCTCGGGAAGACGTATGAGGGGTATCACTTCATGATCATTATCGATGTATTTTAATGATATCGCACACTGCTTTTCATTGTTGCGGTGGAAAGCTGTACCCTGAGCTCGCATGTCCTCACTCTCTGACCCTACGGTCTCAAAGATGGCGTTCAATGTAGAGAGGTTCAGATAGAACTTGGTCTGCATCTTATCACCATAGGCAAAGTACTCCGAGAGGTTATCTTTCAACTCGTGTACACTGAGTCCAAAGACAAACTCACTCGAAAGTATCGGGTCGTTGTAGTTACCACTCTGTAGCGTAAGTCCGCATTCATCAATGACCATACGAGCATAGATGGCTGCACTATCCTTGACACCTGCATAGTTGTATACACGAGCCAACATGGCATTGATGGCATGATAGTTGAAACGAAGCTGACGACCATTATTGGTCAAGTCTAAGTCCTTTTCAAAACTCATGCACTCACGCGCTTCGTGCAAGTCCTTGACGATGAGTCCCACTATTTCTCTGGCAGACAATAGCGGTTGCTTGGAGTGGTCGGCAACGGTACGATAGGGCATACATTTCATCTCTTTTGCCTCCTCGCTTGCAGCATAGTGCATGGGACCCCATCCGCGCAACAAGTCGAAGTGAAGGAAGGCTCGTAAAGCTAAAGCTTCACCTCGTATCATCTGTCGGGTGGTCTCATTTGTAAGCACCGTAGCTGCATTGATGTCCCACCATTTGAGCAGATTGTTGGCATTGGCAATGGTGTGATATTGCTGTTGCCACACATTGGCAAGCACGCCCTTGGTATTGTAGGCTCCGCTCGTCTCGCGGTCGTAGATGTATACACTGTTTCGGTCCGAGGTGCCATCGGGGAGCTTGTCATACATCTGTGCCAACTGCTCCATGAGTCCGAAGGTGAGATTCCTACCATAGGTATCCTCCTCGGTCATCACAATGTAGAGTCCTGCAAGAGAGCTCATAAATCCATTCTCGGTCGTGAACAGTTCCTTGGCGGGAACATCTGTATTGGGGGCTACATCGAGCCAACCTTCACATGAGGTGAACGTCAGCATGGCTATAAGAATGTATAGTATCTTTTTCATTTCAACTCTTACTTAAAATTACCTAAACATGATTGACATAGACAACGTATAAGAACGCGCAAACGGATAGTCGAGGCCTCGCTCCATACGGATGGGCGATATGCGGGCAAGGTCATTGGTGGTGAAGTTGAGAGCCAAGACATCGATGTTGGCCTTACTGAGTGCCTTGAAGTCTTCTGCAGAGAAACGATATCCGAGACTCATGGTGGCAAGGCGAACCTCATTGTCATTCATAATGAAACGCGTGCTGGCAGGAGTATTAGCTCCTGTGGGGCTGAATTCCACGTAAGAGGTCACGTCGCCAGGCTTCTCCCAACGGCCTTGTCCTGCACGATTGTCGAGGTTGTATGCCACGTTCTGATTCTCAATCTTGTCTACAAGCGTCTGATTATATACTACGCCACCATACTTGTAGGTGAAACCTAATGTGCATGAGAGGTCTCTCCAGTTGATGCTTGATGACAACGTGCCACTAATCTTGGGGTTGGTGTCGCCCACAGGTACCTTGTCGTTGGCATTCCATGTGAAGGTCTTGGTGCCATCGCGCTTGAGATACACCTCCTTACCAGTCACGGGATCAACTCCGAGTGAGCGCACTACGTAAAGAGTCGTCGTCGATGCGCCCTCATGATACTGAGGCAGAGGTGCCGATGCTGATTGCATCTGCTCCTCGTTGACCTTCTTGAGGTAGTCTGAGAGCTTGAGTATCTTGTTGCGATTGCGGTTGGCATTGGCACTGATGGTCCAGAAGAACTCCTTGCGCAAGTTTTGCATAGCGATAATATTGAGCGAAGCGTCGAAGCCGCGGTTTTGCAGTTCACCCGCATTCATCACCATCGTTGAGTAACCTGTCGAGGGTGCCAAGTCGTAGTTGGTAAGTAGCTCCTTGGTGATGTTGTTATAGTAGTTGAAGGTGACGTTCACACGATTCTTCCAGAAGCCAAAGTCTACAGAGGCACTGGTGTTGTGTGTCTCAGCCCATCCCAAGGCGGTATTGTTGAGTCCACTGAGGAGTGCGCCCAACACGGGGAACGACTGATAGGGGCGCATGGTCTCAGCATAGCTATAGTATTCAATAGCATCGGAGGGGCTGAAGTTCTGCTCTCCCGTGATACCATAGCTTGCGCGGAAGACAAGGTTTGAGAGATAGCCTTGCAACCACTTCTCATTGTGAGCATTCCAGCGTCCGCCGACCGACCAGAAGGGCACAAGGTCATGATTGGCATAGCGCGACGAAGCCTCACCACTAAGGTTGAAGTCCACCGAATAACGATTGTCGTAGCTATATGAGAACTGTCCGATGAGACCGATTGAGCGAGAGATGTTCTCGCTACCGATGTTGCTCATATTGGTATCCATCTTGTTGCCGAAGATGAAATCACTCATATGCACATCAGGATAGCCCGTTGCCGACAGGTTTACGTAGTTGTTGCGGTCCTGGCTGATAGTCCAGTTGCCGAACGTACTGAAGAGGTGATCGCCCAATACGAGGTTGTAGTTGATACCCATGTTGCTCGACCACGAAGACATCTCGCCACTGCTCTTGTAGTAGCTACCCTTGCGTGTGAGGTCGTCTTCGAGTTCGAAGCTCGAGTGGTCGGCTGGGAGAAAGCGATCGGTACCTGCCAATCCACGCGAATAGGAGAGCTGCTCGGTAATGCGCAGATTCCTCAATATCATGTACTCGAGGCTGAGATTGGTGGTTATGTTCAAGCTATTCGTACCATCCTTGATACCCACGGTAGCATCGTAAAGAGGGTTGGTAATGACGGTGCTCTGCCCACTCACGGTATTGTTGTCGAGTATCTTCTCGGGCTTGCCATCGGCATTCACAGGGATATAGTAGGGGTTCAGTCGAGTATACTGAGAGAAGGAGCCGTAAGGCGAATTGCTACTGGTCGACTCTGAGAGACTGACGTTGGCACGCATAGTAAACTTCTCCTTCATGTAGCTCATGTTAAAGTTGGTTCCGAGGTTCTGATTCTCTGATCCCTTCATCACACCAGGCTGCATGGCTGCATTCACATCCAGACTATAGCGGAAAACTTCGGTACCTCCCGACACACTGGCCGAGTGGCGGTGTTGGAATGCAGTACGCAGGGGCTTAGAGAGCCAATAGGTATCTACCCCTCCGAGGATATTACGCCTATACCTATTATATAGATTCATGTGCGTTGCATTCTGCGGATTGTATAAACCGGCACGCCACTCGGTATCGAGCTTGGTGACAGCGTCCATCATGTTGTAGTCTGTCAGGTCGGGAGTCTGCATGGTCATCGTACCATTGTACGAAACGGAGAGGTCTCCATCTGGCGCCACCTTAGTCTCCACCACCACCACGCCATTGGCTGCGCGTGAGCCGTAGACCGATGTGGCAGCAGCATCCTTGAGGATGGTAATGTTCTCCACGCGCTCTGGGTCGAGGTCGAGGATGCGGCTCATGGGCACCACGAATCCATCGAGCACGAAGAGCGGTGTGTTAGGACGGCTCGACACGTTGTCGAGCATGAGGTCCATGCTGTTCATCGACTTCGACCCCAGCGACTGGTCGCCTCGGATCTGGAAGTCGGGCTCCGCATTGGGGTCTGAACCAGTCTTGTTGTTTTCGATAATCTTGAAGCTCGGGTCAAAGAATTGCAGACCTTTGAGGATGTTCGTGGGGCTCATCTGTCGCAGAGCGTCACCCTTCACCTCCACGTAGTTACCCGTGAAGCTATTCTTGTTGCGGCGGCTGATACCAGTGACCACGACATCGTCGAGCTCGATGCTAGGCTTCAGCTCGAAGGTGAGATTATGCTCCTCCTTTACAATCTGCTTCGACACAGTCTCATAGCCGATGTAAGATATGCTGACCGACTCCTTCTTGGCAAGGCGTATGCTAAACTTGCCATCAAAGTCTGTGATGCATCCACGGGCACCCTTGTCCTTACCCGTACCATCAGTGATGAGCACCGTGGCACCGATGAGGGGGTCTCCTGTCACCTTGTCGAGCACTGTTCCCGAGACGTTGACCCACACCTTGTCAGCCTCTTCGTTTTGAGTATCGGGTTCCACGACAATGTGTCCTATGCCCTCGTATCGTATCTTGATATTTTGATCACCGATGAGCTCTCCCAACACCTTATCCAGCGGTTTGTCCTTCACAGCAAGATTCGTGGGACGATTGATATTCCAGAGCGACACATCCTGTAGGGTGATCGTGGCACCAGCAGCCTGTGCCACCATCTCGAGCACCTTGCCCAATGGCTGATTGCTGACCCTCAACGTCACAGGAGTGTCTTTCCACTCCGATTGCGCCAACACACTGGCCGTGCTACACACGAGCACCACAGCGGCAACTAATATCTTACGGAATAGTTTCATCGTTTGCTTCTTTTTATGTTTCTTGACAATGCCATTGTGCACAAAGTGAGAATAACTTATCAAAGGCTACATAATATTTTTCTCCTTTGTACGGAATAGCAGAGCCGTTATTGCAGCAACATCTCCAGTATACCTTTGTGAAACTCACTGGTATTGTACTTCTCCACGTACTCCTTGTAGAGCACATCGGCGCGTTCTATCTCCTGTCCGTTCATGATGAAGTTGCGCAACAGGGTGTAGAGCACAAAATCACGCTGGGCACCCTCGTAGAATGCCGCCAACTGCACATACATCTCTTCCATCATCTTGGGCATGGTGTATGCCTCACCCTTTGCCTGAGCCGCCTTGGCATTCATATAGAAGCAGTATCTCATCAGCAAACTTGCGAACTCAGGGCAACGCAATGCCTGGGCATCTGCACGAGGAGCATAGCCTTCGGTGATAGCCCAATAGTTGCCAATCTCCTGCTCAGCTATAGCAAGTCCTCTCACGCTCTCATACATCACAGGGTATTCGATGAACGACATATACACATCATAGTCCACCAACGCAGCCACATAGTTCTTTGCCTCTGTGCTCGCCGCACTCTTCTCGATGAGCGCAGTGGCCTTCTCGAGCAACACTCGCGAATCGTCTATGCGTGCCTTGGGCTTGATATCCAGAGCCACACAGCCAAGCAATTGGTTCTTATAGCGTAAGGTACGCTTCAACGTTTCGAGGCTCTTCATCAGTCGGTTGTTGGCTACGGCGCGATCCGAACCACTATACTCTATCGACACATTCTTCCCATCATAGGTGATGTCCACATGGAGGCTATCGCCGGGCTGCAAGAGCACGGTGTTGCGTCCATTGATAGAGATCGCCACCAGGTCGTCGCACTCAAAGCTATAGAGATGCTCCTCGCCAGGGTTGGTATAGAACTCAGCTGCGATGAGCGGTGTCTGCACACAATCGAAGTACACCATATCGCGCTGATAGCCGTATATCTGTGCACTCAATGTTGTATTTTGTTGAGCATTGACTGTGTTGAAGGCAGTAGCCATGGCCACGAGTGTGAGCAAAAAATGCTTTTTCATAGTCTTCATCTTATTTCTTATTTAACGAACTAGGGCAAAATTAATATAAAAGTAGACAATAGCAAAGGAGGTACATGTAAAAAAGTGTGAAAGCAGCTAAAAACTGCTTCCACACTCCGACTTTTTGTATCTCTTCTTGGTATATCTTATGAGCTTTCCTACAACCCTCCGATCCTAATCTACCGTCCAGTTTGGATTGTGCGGCTTCGTCTTGTTGGGGTCATAGTGAAGCGCCTCCACATCGGGTATTCGCAGGCGATAAGTACGACCCGACTTATTGTTCATCGTATACTCACGCAGCCATGGATTCTCCTCTTTGAGCTGAGCCACGGTAACACCATGCTGACGAGCAAATGCGGTGAGATCATCAATCTGCTTCGTGGTGGTGACGATGGTTTTTGGGGGAATGTAAGGATACAGCTGTGACCGCTTGAGCATGAAGCCATAAGCCTTGGGGGCCTCGAGCACCATCTTGGCCGTGAGGATACGGAACATGTAACGCGAAGTCTCCTCGACAAGCCATAAGTCCATGGCATTGTCCACACCCTGCTGTTCGAGACGGCGTGTGATGCCATTCTGCCCTGCATTGTAGCTTGCTGCCACGGTCATCCAATCCCCATACATGGCGTACGACTCCTTCAGATAGGCACAAGCTGCCCGCGTAGCCTTCTCTATGTTGTAGCGCTCATCGATGTTGGCATTCACCTCCAGACCATACTTGCGGCCCGTCTCCTGCATGAATTGCCACATGCCTGCCGCCCCAGCCGCAGAGCGAGCCAAGGGGCTGAGGTTACTCTCGATGACCATCAGATACTTGAGGTCATCAGGTACGCCACACTCCTTGAGGATAGGCTCCACGATAGGGAAATAGCGATTGGCGCGCTTGATCATGAGCAGAGTGAGCTGATGCGAATAGGTGAACGCAGTAATCTCGCGATCCATACGTTCGCGCAAGTCAGCACGATTGAGCTTAATCACCTCGCCAGCAAAGTGAACCTCGCCAGGTACTGCAGGTACCACGGCCAAAGCAGCCACCTTGGACTCAGGCATCTCCTTATCGCCCAGAGCATTATTCCCAAGTAGTACAGGAATACACATCCCTATACATATATAGATACATATAGGGATGGCTTTGAATAGACGTTTTCTCATGCGTCTTAGCTTACTCTTTGGGCAACACCTCGAGGGCACGACGGGCACGACGCAAGGTCTCTTCCTTGCCGATGAAATCGGTAAGTTCGAAGATGTGAGGACCTACGGCTGCACCTACGAGAGTCACGCGGAAGGCGTTCATCACCTTGCCTACGGGCCACTCCTTCGATGCGATCCACTCCATGATGAGAGGCTCGATGTCTGCACCCGCAAAGACGGGAGATTGCTCGATGAAATCGCACAATTCGCTCACATAAGTGTACGACATAGCAGGCTCCTTCCACCACTTCTTGAGCGACTTCTCATCGAAGCTCTCAGGAGACTGGAAGAAATAGAAACAGGTGTCCCACAACTCATGCACAAAGTTGACACGTCCCTTCATAAGGGATACCACCTTGACGATGCGGTCAAACTCCTCGTTGATACCCTTCTCTTTCAGCATAGGCTCGAAGAGGCGAGCAATCTCTGCATCGTCCTTAGAGAGGATATATTCGTGGTTGAACCACACGAGCTTCTTATAGTCAAAGCGTGCACCAGCCTTTGAGCAGCGTGAAAGGTCGAAGAGCTGAACCATCTCGTCGAGAGTCATCTTCTCCTGATCATTGCCAGGGTTCCAACCGAGCAGAGCGAGGAAGTTGATTACCGCCTCAGGGAGATAGTCTTTCTCACGATAGCCCGATGAGACATCATTCGTCTTGGGGTCGTGCCACTCGAGAGGGAACACAGGGAATCCCAAGCGGTCACCATCGCGCTTGCTGAGCTTACCATTACCCTCAGGCTTGAGCAAGAGAGGAAGGTGAGCAAAGGTGGGCATCGTGTCTTCCCAGCCGAAAGCCTGATAGAGCAACACGTGGAGCGGTGCCGAGGGGAGCCACTCCTCGCCACGAATGACGTGTGACACCTCCATGAGGTGGTCATCCACAATGTTGGCAAGGTGATAAGTGGGGAGCTCGTCTGCACTCTTATAGAGTACTTTGTCATCGAGCACCGAAGAGTTGATGACTACGTTGCCACGGATGATATCGTTGACGTGTACCTCCACACCGGGCTGGATAAGGAAGCGTACCACATACTGATGACCAGAGGCGAGCAACGCATCGACCTCCTCCTTGGGGAGAGCGAGCGAGTTGCGCATCTGCATACGAGTAGTAGCATCATACTGGAAGTTAGCAATCTCATTACGCTTAGCCTCGAGTTCCTCGGGGGTATCAAAAGCCATGTAGGCCTTACCCTCATCGAGCAGTTGCTGCACATATTTCTTATAGATATCACGACGCTCCGACTGGCGGTAGGGACCATGGTCACCACCCACACCTACACCCTCATCGAAGGCAAGGCCAAGCCACTGGAACGACTCGATGATATACTCCTCAGCACCAGGCACGAAACGGTTTGAGTCTGTATCCTCGATACGGAAGATAAAGTCACCACCATGCTGGCGGGCAAACAAATAATTATACAAGGCAGTACGCACACCACCGATGTGCAATGGGCCTGTAGGGCTGGGCGCAAAGCGCACTCTTACTCTTCTTTCGGTCATATAGATGTCAGTCTTTATATATTCAATGTTTTTCTAGAAGGGATTGTTATATCCACCTCCCTTTATTCAACTCGCAAAGTTACAATATTTTCTCCTATCCGCCAAAAACAATAGTTTTTCTTGAGAAAAAGACGAATTATGCACATTCTTTTCGCAGATTGTACTATCTTTGTCTATGTTTTTATAAAAATGAAAAGTTGTATGAAGACTCTCGAAAAAATCTATGCAGACAAGCTGCTGAAAATCAAAGCCATCAAGTTGCAACCCTCTAATCCCTTCACATGGGCATCGGGTTGGAAGTCGCCCTTCTATTGCGACAACCGCAAAACACTCTCTTACCCTGGATTGCGCGATTTCATCAAGATTGAGTTTGCACGTGTCGTACAAGAGCGTTTCGGCCAGGTAGATGCCATCGCTGGTGTTGCCACAGGCGCCATTGCCATGGGTGCTCTTGTTGCTGACCTGCTCAACCTTCCCTTCGTATATGTTCGTTCATCACCCAAGGACCACGGTTTGGAGAACCTCATCGAAGGTGACCTCCGTCCTGGCATGAAGGTTGTTGTAGTCGAGGACCTCATTTCTACTGGCGGTAGCAGCCTCAAGGCCGTGCAGGCCATCCGCAACAACGGTTGCGAGGTAATCGGCATGGTAGCATCTTACACCTACGGCTTCGATGTAGCAGAGAAGGCTTTTGCTGATGCAAATGTAGAGCTCGTCACACTCACCAACTACGAGGCCGTGCTCGAGGTAGCTCTTGAGACTGGCTACATCACCGAGGAGGAGCTCCCCTTGCTCAACGATTGGCGTCGCGACCCCTCACACTGGAACCAATAAGTCATCATGAACCAGTTTGAAAGTCAAGTAGTGACCATCCCCTTTAGTCAGCAGCGTGTCTACGACATGCTGTCTGACTTATCTCATCTTGAGGCTGTAAAGGATCGTATGCCGCAAGATAAGATCAAGGACCTGAAGTTTGACCGCGACACCGTAAGCATCAACGTAGCCCCCGTAGGGGACATCGCCTTCAAGATTATCGAACGCGAAGAGCCCAAGTGCATAAAGCTCGAGGCTACCACATCTCCCCTCCCTCTCACCATTTGGGTACAGATGCTCCCCACAGCAGAGGAGGCTAGCAAGATGAAGCTCACGCTCCGCACCGAACTCAACCCCTTCATCAAGGGCATGGTGCAAAAGCCCCTACAAGAGGGCATAGAGAAGATGGCGCAGATGTTGGCATCAATACAATATTGATTGATAAGACCAACATCTCAAGCATATCTCATCATCTCCACAAAAGAAGAGAGGCTAACCAGAAGGTTAGCCTCTCTTTCTTATTATTGTCTGTCAGTTTATTGCGGACGGCTATAGTTGGGAGCCTCACTGGTGATAGACACATCGTGGGGATGGCTCTCGAGCACACCAGCATTGGTGATACGTACAAACTTAGCATCGTGGAGTTTGTCGATGGTGGGAGCACCGCAGTAGCCCATACCAGCCTTGAGACCACCTGCGAGCTGATAGATCACCTCGTAGAGCGAGCCCTTGTAAGCTACGCGACCAGCGATACCCTCGGGAACGAGCTTCTTAGTGTCTTTTGTGCCAGCCTGGAAGTAGCGATCCTTTGAGCCGTTCTCCATAGCCTCGAGCGATCCCATGCCGCGGTATGCCTTGAACTTACGACCATTGAAGATGATAGTCTCACCGGGACTCTCCTCGGTACCTGCCACAAGCGAACCGATCATTACGCAATATCCGCCAGCAGCGATAGCCTTCACGATGTCGCCCGAGTAGCGCAGGCCACCATCAGCGATGAGAGGCACACCAGTACCCTTAAGCGCCTTGGCCACATCATAGATTGCGGAGAGCTGGGGAACACCCACACCGGCAACAACACGAGTGGTACAGATACTACCAGGACCGATACCAACCTTCACGCCATCAGCACCAGCCTCAACAAGCATCTTGGCAGCCTCACCGGTAGCCACGTTGCCCACCACGATATCAATGTTGGGGAACTCTCTCTTAGCCTCTTTCAACTTTTCAATAACGCCCTTAGAGTGACCATGAGCAGTGTCGATAACGATTGCGTCGGCACCAGCCTCAACGAGTGCACGCATACGGTCAAGTGTATCAAATGTCACACCCACACCTGCAGCCACGCGCAGACGACCCTTGCTGTCCTTACAAGCCATGGGCTTATCCTTTGCCTTGGTGATATCCTTATAGGTGATGAGACCGATGAGCTTGCCGTCGTTGTCCACTACGGGGAGCTTCTCGATCTTGTGTTCCTGAAGGATAGCCGAAGCTGCATCCATGTCGATTTGTTGGTGCGTGGTGATGAGGGGGGCTTTGGTCATCACATCCTCAACCTTGCAGTTCTGATCGCGCTCGAAACGAAGGTCACGATTGGTCACGATACCCACAAGTTTACCCTCCTCGTCTACTACGGGGATACCACCGATGTGGTACTCAGCCATGAGGTCGAGTGCATCCTTCACGGTAGCCTCGGGCTTGATGGTCACGGGGTCGTAAATCATACCATTCTCAGCACGCTTCACGATAGCCACCTGACGGGCCTGCTCCTCGATAGACATGTTCTTGTGGATAACACCGATACCACCCTCGCGAGCAATAGCGATAGCCATCTTCGCCTCGGTGACCGTATCCATAGCGGCAGTCACGAAGGGAATCTTCAGTTCGATGTTACGTGAAAACTTGGTCGCGAGCGACACATTGACGGGGATTACCTCTGAATAGGCAGGAACGAGAAGAACGTCGTCAAACGTCAAGCCGTCCATAATGATTTTGTCTGCAACAAATGACATACAGTTATTCAATTATGAAAATTATTGCGTGCAAATTTAGCTGTTTTCTCGCAATTTTGAAAATATTTCGTCCAAAGATTGTTCAAAAAAGGCACACTTTGCCACAAAAGTCTGATAAACGGCCATAAACACCGAGGGCGCACCTTGTGGCACGCCCTCGATTGGTATAGTCAGATTTTTCTGTTGCTTACTTGAGCGACACCTTCACGCTCTGTTCGCCCACCTTCACGATAGCTGTCTCGGTGAGGTTGGTGTCGATGTTGAGTGTACCGCTTGTAGCAGTAGCCGTAGCCACGAGCTTACCAGCAGCGTCGTATACGCTCACCTGAGTACCGGCAACGAGACCGCTGATAGTGATCGAGCCGCCCTTGCTCTGAATGTCAACTGTAGCTGCGCCCAAGGTGATGATGCCTGCGGGATACTCTACAGTAACCTTACATGTAGCCTCGAGGTTGCTACCATCGTTAGCCTTAGCCGTGATGGTTGCTGAACCCTTAGCGAGCGCCTTCACCATACCCTTCTCGTCCACAGTAGCTACAGACTCATTGCTGCTGCTCCATGTCACGGTGTGGTCGGTAGCGTACACAGGACCTGTTGTCACAGTAAGCTGGATTGAGTCGCCTACATAAACCTTAGCGCTGGTCTTGTCAAGAGTAAGGCTTGCGAGAGGCTCGTTGACGAGGCTGATGACGCGTGCCAACTGCAACTTCCATGCTGTGCTATCCTGTGCGCTCAGCTTAGCAAATCCACCCGACAGGTCGATATACCACTTACCCTCTGCATCTGCGAAGGTCAAGCCATTCTTCTCGGTGTTGAGCTCGATGGCGTACTCAGGAGCCACCTCAGCATCGGCGTTCACCCAGAGAGCACCGCTCTTCGCAGTCACAGGCTTACCTGTAGCGTAGTTGTAGATGGCATACTTACCCTCCTCGCTACCCTTCACGAAGTAGAACCAGTAGTTGAAGTTTTCTGCATCCAATGCTCCACTTGTGAGACGGCCCTTGTCATAACGACCAGCATCTTTGTGGTATGCATACTCCTCGATATCGGTGCGCAAGAGGTAGTAGATAGGCTGCTTCTCCTCATCGGTGCACTCAGGCATGCCGAGCATGTTGTCCACCAGGCTTACAAACCACTTAGCGCTAGCGCTTGTCTGCTTACCGGCAAAGAGCTGATGACCAACGCTTGCGTTGTTGTACAATCTGATGTCAGCGTTCTTAGCATGCTCGATGTAGAACTCACCAGGAGCATCCTGCACCAATCTGAAGGCGATAGCCTTTGTCACGTCGGTAGACTCGGCCTTGGCTCTCTTGCCTGACGATGCGAGCGTGATGTACTTACCTGTCTCACGATGCTGGATGTAGTAGGTACCCTCCTCGGCAGCAGCGACAAATCTCCACTGTGTAGCGAATGTCACCTCTTCCTCGATAGCTGTCTTGAGGCCTGCATTCGCATTGCCTATGTAACGCTCGGCATTACCGCTGGTAGCCAAAGCGTAGAAGCTATTGGGCACAAGGGGCACACGTGAGGTGGTGTTAGCGAGGATACCTGCATTGGTAGCGTCAAGTGTGATGAACCACTCACCATACTTATACTCGGTAGTATCCTGATTCTCGATGACGTTCTCAATCTTGGCGATCAGCTCTGCATAGTATGCCACTGAGTCGGGGAGCAGATAACCAATCTTGGTACCTGTCTCGTCAGTTCTTGAGATATAGTTCTTGGCAATCTCCAATGCAGCCTTCAAGTTAGCGAGCTGCTCCTCGGGTGTGCCTTGGAGGGCCTTGTTGATTACCTCAGCGTCATTTCCATCAGCAGCAACGGCGATTACCTTATACTCACCAGCGCGAATCTTCATCTCCACGTCCTTGTTGATAAAGAAGCTGTGGTTGTTAGAGAATGCCTGAATCTCGCCCTCCTTATTATATACGGCGAAACCTACAGCACCCTTACCGCCCTCAACAGTAAGCTTGAGGTTAACCAATGAATATACGTAGGTACCCGAGATAGGAGTATTGTTGAGATAGTCGGTGTAGAGACCCACCTCTGCGTTCTTGCCAGCACCAGTCTCGGGATCCCAGTAGCTACGACGTGTCTTACCGTCGTGACCATAAGTCACACCGTATGTGCAGTCGTTGATGAAGAGCACCTTATTGTTTACAGGATAGCCCTTAGCCTTCACCTCGGCGATGGCCTTGTCGATCTCCTTCTGTGTGGTGTAGTACTTCGAGTTGGTGTAGTCACCCTGGAAAGCACCATCAACGGGCACGAAGCAGCCATATGCACGGAAGAATTCGGTCAAGTCCTCCTGAGCAGCCTCACAACAGAGCTGATAGAAGTGGAGGTATGAACGATAACCATTGGTGAGCTGGAAGCCAGTGTTCTCCATCACGCCCTTATCATTGGGACGCATCTCACTACCGCTACCATAGCTGCGCTCCATAGGATGCTTACGGATAAGCTCAAACAAGCGGGGGAAGAACTGGGTATTGTTACCTACACGATGGTAGTAGAGCCACAGGCGATAGTAGCGCTGTGTGAGCACCCAGATGTTGTTGCCGAAGATGTAGTTGCCAGCCTTGAAATTGTCGTACACGTGAGCAAGGTTACCCTCGGTGCCGTTGACACGTGATGTACCCATACCCATATACCATACAGCAATGTTGGCGAAGGTATTGTTGGTCACCTCCATCTCACCGTTGAGGGTATAGAGTGCCTGGTGCTGGTGACCGATCTCGTGAGCAGGTCCCCATGCGGGGCCAGCCTCAGTAGCGATGCAGGCCAAGATGCTGTGTGTGGTGTTGATATGATAACCAGAGTGGTCCCAGCTACCATACATATAACCTGTACGTGTACCGAAGGCCACACCGCGGTGGTTGTAGTATTCGCCGTAGTCACCGTCACGATCCTTGATGCTATCGCAGAAGGCATACAGGGCATCGTCGTAGTTGTAGATCTCAGCCTTCTCTGTCCATGTGCCGTCGTAGCGGGGGAAGAGCTTGTTCATTGAGTCTACGTCAGCTCTGCTTGCCACACCGAGTGTCATTTTCTCAGAGAGGAAGATACGGTCCCATGCCTCGATGATACCATTGATGCGCTGGTTGGGAGCGGTGAACGCGGGGCTATTGGGCATCTGTTCGGGGAGTCGCTCGGGGAAGTAGTAAGCCAATCCCTTCTCGCTCCATGTGCTACCCTTGTCGTCGGTATAGTCAACTACGTCGTTGAGCTCAAACTGGAGCACCTCGTAGCGACCGAGGATGGTGATGTTCTCCAAGTTGGCACGCTCCTCATAGTACACCCAGTCGTCGTCGTTGTCACCTACGTAGAGTGAGTCACCTGCAATGTTATAGTAACCGTTGATGTAACCACCAGCCACGTGGATCTTGAGGTCATCATATTCGCTCAGCTTGTGAGAGAACTGCCATGTTGCCTTATCAAAGGTATGCACAAGGTAGTTGAAGTAGAGTGCGCTACCATTTTTTCTGAAGGGGATGATATTCAGACCTGATTTCAAGCGTACACCGCTATCGCCATAGCCATTATTGTAGTTAGGCATCTTGGTGTGACCTACGAGCCATGTAGCATACAGCTCTGAGCCCTCCTCAATCTCGCCCTCTACCATCACATAGAGCACCTGACGATTGTTGGCGTAGAGACCTGTGGGGTTGTCCATATTGGTGTGACCCTGGTGTCCAATCCACTCGGTGATCTCACCAGCAATACTGTGAGGCTCGATCATTTGTACGCGGAACTTCTTGGCGTAGTGGCTGTTCCATCCGGGCTTGTCGGCCTTCTCGTTGTCCTCGGCCCACTCGTCACTCTTCACCTTCACGGCCATATCGATGAGTTCTGCGGGAAGACCGTCAGCCGTCATCGCTGCCACCAAGTCCTCTTCGCTAGCAGCCACATACTCTTCCTTGAGCATGGTGCAAGCAGCATCCTCGAAGTACTTGGCCAAGGCCTCTTCGAACTTGTCTTGGTTTGCAAGGAGCTCAGTACAGTAGTCCTCAAACTCCATCTTCTGTTTCAGATACTCGGCATACTCGGCCTGTGCCAAGCCCATAGCCTCTTCTGAAACCTCAACAGCAGCAAATTGCCATTGTGAAGGATCACAATCGGTCCATCTCACGACTCTGTCGTTAGCACCCTTACTGTGCAGACCCCATGCTCCCAAACCGGGATCAAAGATGTTGTAACCCTTCTTGTCGCCACCACCCAAAACGATGTTAAACACCTTGGGAGTAGTGCCAGTCCAATAGGGCTTCTCCTGCACGTCGTTGCCTGTCTGGATGTAAGCACCAGTGTAGGCATTCTGGATAGTATAGCCAGAGCCCTCCTTCGCCAAGATCCACAACTGATCGAAGTCATCCTCATCACCGATGGTAGAGGTACAACGAAGTTCGTTTGTCTCAAAGTTCTCCATCAAAGCGGCATTGTAGCCCACATTGATGATGCGGAACACGCCCTCTGAGGGGGCTACATACTGTGCGTGGGCAAATACTGCACACAGCACCGATAAAACAAAAAATTGAAGTCTTTTCATAACGTTTATCATGATAATTGGTTAGTACTCCATTAACTCCTTTCTACACAATATGCTATATTCGGGACAAAGGTAGTGGTTTTTATCGAAATAGCAATCTTTTTTAACTAAAAAAAAAGTTAGCACTTCGCTTTAGCTGAGGACAACAGACGAAACGAGCGAGCGATGAGATTTGTGGGCTTGCTGCAGAAATTTGGGGCGAACCTTGCGCGTTTGCAGGATTTTTGTGTACTTTTGTAGCTGCTAAGAAGGCATACAAACCATAAACTATATAAATAATGAGAAAACAACTGACAATGTTAGCCATGGCAACTGCACTATGTGTATCATGCGACAAGGGTAAGGAGGCCGACGTAGCCTTCAACTACACCAGCGAGAACTTTGCTGATATCCAGATGCTTCGTTACGAAGTGAAGGGCTTCGATGAGCTCACACTCGACCAGAAGAAGCTCGTCTATTACCTCCAGGAGGCCGCCCTGCAGGGCCGCGACATCCTCTTCGACCAGAATGGCCGTCACAACCTCGTCATCCGCAAGATGCTCGAGACCGTCTATACCGACTATCAGGGCGACAAGACCACCGAGGAGTGGGCCAACTTCGTGACCTACACCAAGCGTGTGTGGTTCTCGAGCGGCATCCATCATCACTACAGTGCCGACAAGTTCCAGCCCGGCTTCTCCGAGGAGTTCTTCCGCGAGGCGTTGGCCTCTGTCGACACCGACAAGCTCCCCTTGGCCGAGGGCCAGACGCTCGCCGAGCTATGCGACGAGGTGTTCCCCGCCATCTTCGACCCCACGGTGATGGCCAAGCGTGTCAACCAAGCCGACGGCCAGGACCTCGTGCTCACCTCGGCCAGCAACTACTACGACGACGTGACCCAGGCCGAGGCCGAAGCCTTCTACACCAACCTCAAGGACCCCAACGACGCCACCCCCGTGATGTACGGCATGAACAGCCGCCTCGTGAAGGAGGACGGCAAGCTGGTCGAGAAGGTGTGGCACACCGAGGGTCTCTATGGCGAGGCACTCAGCAAGGTGGTCTACTGGCTCGAGAAGGCACTCACCGTGGCCGAGAACGACGAGCAGAAGGCAGTCATCGAGAAGCTCATCAAGTACTACCGCTCGGGTAGCCTCGAGGACTTCGACGACTACTGCATCGCATGGGTCAACGACCTCGACTCACACATCGACTTCGTCAACGGCTTCACCGAGAGCTACGGCGACCCCCTCGGCATGAAGGCTTCGTGGGAGTCGATCGTCAACTTCAAGGACGTCGAGGCTACCAAGCGCACACAGACCATCAGCGACAATGCCCAGTGGTTCGAGGACAACTCGCCCATGGACAACCGCTTCAAGAAGGAGACCGTCAAGGGCGTGACCGCCAAGGTCATCACCGCCGCCATCCTCGCCGGCGACCTCTACCCCTCGACCGCCATCGGCATCAACCTCCCCAACTCCAACTGGATACGCAGTGCCCATGGCTCCAAGTCAGTGACCATCGGCAACCTCACCGAGGCCTACAACATGGCCGCCCTCGGCAACGGCTTCAACGAGGAGTTTGTCTATAGCGACGAGGAGCGCCGCCTCATCGAGCAGTACGATGCGCTCACCGGCGACCTCCACACCGACCTCCACGAGTGCCTCGGCCACGGCTCAGGCAAGCTGCTCCCCGGTGTTGACCCCGATGCGCTGAAGGCCCACGGCTCCACCATCGAGGAGACCCGTGCCGACCTCTTCGGCCTCTACTACATCGGCGACCCCAAGATGGTAGAGCTCGGCCTGCTCCCCAATGCCGAGGCCTACAAGGCTGAGTACTATGGCCAGATGATGAACGGCCTCATGACACAGCTCGTGCGCATCGAGCCGGGTGCCACCGTCGAGGAGGCCCACATGCGCAACCGCCAGCTCATCGCCCGCTGGGCCTACGAGCACGGCAAGGCCGACAACGTCATCGAGCTTGTGAAGCGCGACGGCAAGACCTTCGTGAAGATCAACGACTATGAGAAGCTCCGCGCCCTCTTCGGCGAGCTCCTTGCCGAGGTGCAGCGCATCAAGTCGGAGGGCGACTACGAGGCTGGCCGCCAGCTGGTAGAGCAATATGCCGTGCAGGTCGACCAGGAGCTCCACCGCGAGATCCTCGACCGCTACGCAGCGCTCAACCTCGCCCCCTACAAGGGCTTCATCAACCCCGTCTACACCGCCATCACCGATGCTGAGGGCAACATCACCGACGTCACCCTCTCCTACGACGAGAGCTACGACGCACAGATGCTCCGCTACAGCACCGACTATGCTACGTTGCCTTATAGAAACTAAGAGTAAAGAAAGCCCCCTCCGGGGGGTCCACCCTATGCACGAAACCATCCGCCAAATCAAAGCCCAGCTCCGCCTCTTCATGAACGGAGTGCTCTCGCAGAGCCTGCGCGAGAAGGGGCTGACGTATCGCCTCATCTTCGGTGTCGAGCTACCGCGCCTCAAGGAGATCGCCGCAGGCTATGAGCAAGACCACGAGCTGGCACAGGCCCTGTGGAGGGAGGACATCCGCGAGTGCAAGATCCTCGCCGCCTACCTGCAACCCACCGACACCTTTGCCCCCGAGCTGGCCGACTACTGGATGGAGAGCGTCACCAACACCGAGCTGGCCGACTACCTCTGCATGGCCCTCCTGCGCCGCCTCCCCTACGCCTCACAGAAGGCCTTCCAGTGGATGGCATCGGATCGTCGCATGGAGCAGTACACCGGCTTCCGCCTCATCGCCCACCTCTTTGCCCTCCACGGCACCGAGATGAACGAGCGCAGCCGCAACGAGTTTGTCGACCAAGCCCAAGCCGCCCTGAGGGGCGACGACCTGCTCATCAAGCAAGCCGCCCAGACAGCCCTTGAGCGCTACGAGGCCCCCTGATCGAGACCCCACACATTACACTTGCCGCGAATCCACAAAACCAAACCACGGAGATGCGGCAAGTGTTCTGTTTAGGCATACGCATCATTTATACCTATAAATATAACGCATCAAAAAACAACAAACTATGAACTACAGTTTCAAGAGTAAGCTAAAGCTACACGTCAGCTCCAGTGTGCTGCTGCTGATCTTCACCATCCTGGCGCTCGTCATGGCCAACTTCAAGCTATGGGGTGTCAACGAGTGGTACGACAAAATCTGGAGTCTCGAGGTAGCCCTCTCCGTGGGCCCCATCAACCTCTTCAGCCACGGAGGCCATCCCCTCACTTTGGGCGAGCTGGTCAACGACTTCTTCATGGCCATCTTCTTCCTCTCGGTAGGCCTCGAGATCAAGCGCGAGATCAAGGTGGGCGAGCTCTCCTCCATGGACAAGGCCCTGCTCCCCATCATCGGCGCCTGTGGCGGCATGATCGTGCCCGTGCTCATCTTCCTCCTCGCGAGCCCTGCCGACGCAGCCATCCAGCGCGGCATGGCCATCCCCATGGCCACCGACATCGCCTTCTCGCTCGGCATCCTCGCCATCTTCAAGACGCGTGTCCCCATGGGCCTCAAGATGTTTCTCGCGGCCCTCGCCGTGGCCGACGACCTGGGCGGCATCATCGTCATCGCCCTCTTCTACTCCTCCACCATCGACCTCGCCTCGCTGGGCCTCTCGGCCCTGTGTGTGGGCGCCCTCTGCCTGGCCAACATACGCAACGTGCGCTCCAAGGCCTTCTACATCTCCATGGGCGTAGTGCTGTGGTACTTCATGCTCAACTCGGGCATCCACGCCACCCTCTCGGGCGTCATCGTCGCCTTCTTCGTCCCTGCCACCCTCAAGGAGGGCACAGGCTACTACCTTGAGCGCATCCGCACTAATGTGAACAAGTTTCCCGTCATCGAGGTCGACGACCTGCACAACACCATCGTCCTCACCAACGACGAGATACACACGCTCAAGAGCATCGAGTCGGCCGCCGACAAGATGATCAGCCCCCTGCAGGACCTCGAGGACAACCTCCACTGGCCCATCAACCGCGTCGTGATCCCCCTCTTCGCCTTCGCCAATGCAGGCATCGACCTCACAGGCATGAGCCTCGCCACCCTCTTCTCGGGCGTGAGCCTCGCCGCCATGCTGGGCCTCGTCGTGGGCAAGTTTGTGGGCGTCTTCTCCTTCTCATGGCTCGCCATACGCCTCGGCCTCGTGTCGCTCCCCAAGGGTGCCACCTGGAAGTCATTTGCCAGCGTGTGCGTCGTGTGTGGCATCGGGTTCACCGTGTCGATGTTCATTGCCGACCTCTCCTACTCGGGCCTCGGCGATGCCGGCACCGCCCTCCTGGGACAAGCCAAGCTCGGTGTGCTCATAGGCTCGCTCCTCTCGGCCCTCCTCGGTTGCCTCATGCTCCACAAGACGCTCCCCCGCGCAAAGGCCGACAACACCGCGAAGGCCTGATCACACTCAGTTACTCAATTACTCAGTTACTCAATTACTCAAAAAGAAAATATAGAGAGAAAAGCAACGTAGCGAAAAAACGATAAAAACGAAATTATAGATAAATAGTATTAATACTATATATATTATTAATTATATATATATTGACTATTATATATGTATATATATTATTATATCTATAACTATTATACTATATATGCTTTATCAAAATCCCTACTTTTACCCTATCCCCATACTCAAAAAAAAACAACTGAGTAACTGAGTAACTGAGTACATTGCATCACGACGCACTCCCTCACGCACCTGCGAGCCACTCGCGCCGCAGGTGCGATGATTCGCGGCCGCACCTACGATAAATCGCCATCTTAGGCGCAAGAGCGGAGGATTCGTGTTCCTTTTTTTCTTTTTAGACATGAATTTCCATAAATTACCCGCGAAACGTGTTCGCCGCCCGCAGGGGCTAAAGGCAATTTCCATGAATAATTCGTACATCGCAGGGCCAAGACACAACGAGAGGGAGCGGTGAGTCACCGCCCCCTCTTGGGAGTATAGTGTGTGCGGACAAGCCGCTATGAGCATCAGCTCAGCGAGGGATTAATCCCAGAGGTTGCCCCAGCCGCCACGACGGTCGTTGCCGAGCATCTCCTCGCCACCTTCGTCATTAACCACTGCGATGCTTGCTGCAATCATCTCTACAGTCTCGATGTTCATTACCTCCATCTCGGGAGTGATATATGTCTTCTTCATACGTGTGATTTCTAATTTATGATTTATGATTTCTTGTTCTTGTCACGATTTTAGCGAACCACCTTGCGGCCATTCACGATGTAGATGTTACCCTCGGTCATGGTCTCTACGCGGCGACCCATGAGGTCGAAAATCAATTCTGAATTCTGAATGGTCAATTCTGAATGGTCAATTCCTGTGGTGCCATCCTCGAAGCGGATACCGATAGCGGGAGCCTCGGTGGGTAATACGAGGTATGCCTTGTAGCCTGTGAGGCTTTCACCTGTATACTTCTTGAAGGCTACGCTTTCTTTCACTTCGTCACCATCGAAATCGTGGCGCTGCAAGGTATAGGGATTGCCAAATGTTGCTTTTGTTTCGGTGTATCCTACTAAAGCGCTCTCTACATCTGTCACGCTTGTAGCCTGAACGGGAAGGTACACATATTTCTTATCGTTCTCAGCTACCACCTCAACATTGCTTTCAAATGTCAACAAAACACCTGTATTTGCGGGGACAACAGTTTGCTCATTCAATGTAAGCCATCCTTCGCCCAATGTTCCTGTGTATGCAATTACGCGATCGTTGAAACCAAGCTGAACAGGCGAGAAGAGAGTAGCATAACCCACCTCAGGAACAATTTCTACAGGGAGCCAAGTTACCTCCTCGATGGTCCAAGCATAATTACCAGAGTTATTACCTGATCCCGCAGCGTCAACTCTAATTTGGTCACCAAAAAGAGCACGGCCACTTGAAGGAATAATCTGATACTTGCCTTCATGTGCAGATTCGTTGAATGTTACAACATTACCTTCTGCTCCAATAGCTTCGAAGCTCCAGTCGCTTGACATGTCGCCAAGATATTGTCCCTTTGTATATGACAAGAGCTTGTTGTCAGCAGTCAAATACCAAACAGTTCTAGCTGTGTTGTTCTCATTTGCCATGTACAACTTATTGTTATGACTTGATTCGCTTGTACGAACGTCTGATGTGGCATACCAGCCGCTTTGATGGTTCTTCAAACGATAGAACTTACCAGTTTCAGGCTGATTGATTACGAATGAGTTTTTCAAAGCCCTCACTTCAGCAGTCTTTGCCTCTACTTCTGCTGGAGCAGGATTGTTCTTTTCTGTGATGCCGTCACGATAGTCTTTATACTCTTGAATCTTGGCATCGATAGTACCATCACCATTATATGTATATTTACCTACACCTACACCTACATTTGAAGCAACCCATTCTTCCATGGCTGTGATTGCAGCATTAAGTCCTTCTTTGGCAACTGTGTTGTCTGCTTCGAAAGCATCAACTTTCGTTTTAATAGCAGCAAGTGTTTCTGCAGTTGCTGCACCTTGGCTAAGCACGAGGCTTGCTGAGCCCTCGTCGTTATGATAGCCAGTCCATCCGTCACCCCAGAGAAGTGCACCATATGTAAACGAATTGTTAGTTAGGTTATGGTTAACAACCTTGCTCTCTACACCCAACAGGATGGGGTAACCGCCCAATGTTGAATTCTGAAATTCGATAGCTGAAGTAGTGGGGTTCTCAGAGAGGGGGATGCTATTCAAGTTGGCTGAATTGTATGAAACGAACTTGCCCACAGCGACATTGTAGAGGTACTTTCCCTTTTCTGTAGCGTAGTAAACCCATTGGCAGTTCGCGTTGTTCTCAGCAGGAGTTACATCGTTAAGCTTGCCAGAGCTATATACGAAGTCTGTGTTCTCTTGAGCCATCAACCAACCACGCACAGTCTGGAATGTGTACACGTTACCATGTACAAACTTTGTGTAGTCTGTTACGGCATTTGCGGGATAGCACAATGCTGCGATTTGATCCGCAGTGAGAACTCCATCATAGATTTCAACCTTGCTGATGGTTCCGTTGAAATTACCCCATTCGGTATTATTATTGTAAACTAAACCACCGAGGTAGAACTTTGCATTTTCATCATTAAATGTGCTTATTTGGGGAGCGCTGGTATTAAGTGTTCCAGTAGATGTTCCATCAACGTAGAAGCCGAATTCATTGCCATTGTTATTTGTGTAAATAATTTTCTTCGCCGTTGTGCCTACAGAACCTCTTGAATACCATCCTCCATCTCGAGGGCCAACAATATATCTCATTTGATTGCCACCAAAACCTAAAGCCCAGATCGAGTTGTTGCTAGTGCTGTTAGAAGTGTAGTCTGCAACAGCTGCAAAAAGTACAGAAGGAGGATAGCTTGTTGATGTGTTGGTGATTTCGACATCAGCAACGATGGTCATTCCGTTTTGGAAGCCACGAATCTTAGTAGCATCTTCTGCCGAAAGTTCCTGAGGTGCTGTGATATTCTCATAAGTCAGCACAAGCTCTTGTGCCCCCACAGTCATAGCACCAGCTACGAGCAGGGCGAATGAAAGTAAAAGTTTTCTCATGTTTTTTTGTTTTTTTTATTAAGATTGTGTAATAGATTGTTCTTCAGCACGGTATTCAGCGGGTACAAAGGTAGGGGGAAGGGCGCAAATTACCCCCCCCTATTAGTTAATGTTTGTTAAATAACTATTAACAACGGCACTTAATGGGCTTATTAATGAGTGGTTTATGCGTTTTTGCTTTGTGAAAATTGCAAAAAGCATGTTTTTCAACATAAAAAAGACACCGAGAGGGGTGACTGACAATTTCCATGAATTATTCGCACATCGCTGGCATTGCATGTAGTCGGCATTCGTAAAAATTCGTGAAAATTCGTGGGCAACAACGACATCGTGTTTCACTGGTGCCTCTGAATATTTAATTCATGATAATTCATGGGCTATTCATGGCAATTCGTGTTCTTTTTTAAAACATGAATTACCACAAATTACCCGCGAAACGTGTTCGCCGCCCGAACCTTTAGGTCGCTGGCCCGAAGGGGAAAAGCAAGGGGCTAAAGGCAATTTCCATAAATTTATTCGTACATCGCTGGCATCGCATGTAGTCGGCATTCGTGAGGAAGAGTGTCAGAGGGCCCCATTGTCAATCCAGAAGATGATCTCCTCGATCTCGGCATCCTCGATGTCGGGGTCATACTCCTTCTTGAGGCTGGCACCGAAGAGGGCGGCGAAGGTCTGGTAGAAGTTGGCCTTGAGGCTCCCCATGAAGACCTTGATGAGCTCGAAGCCTGTCTGCTGGCACTCGCGGTCGATGAGCTTGATGAGCATCTTGCCCTGACGGAAGGTGAGCTTGCGCATGCGAGGGGTATACTGGTCGAGGAGCCCCTTCTCGACGGCTTCGAGGTGGGCCTGGCGGGCTTTCTCGTCGGGGATGGTGAGGAGGTACTCGTAGGTCTCGATGATGATGCCGCGCACCTCGCGGGCTATGGGGAGGGTCTTCTTGACGTCGCGGACGTTGCGCCAGTAGAAGCGCTCCTGTCGGCGACTACCAAACTGGGGCGGGCGGTAGATGTAGACGTTGGGGAGGTGTACGACGGGGATGGTGTCGCCCTCGTAGATGTCCACGGGGAGGCGCACAGGCTGGCGGTAGGTCTGTGCCGCGGCCGGTGCGCTATGTCCGAGGAGGAGCAGTGTGGCGATGCCACAGAGATGTGCTACGAGGTGCTTCACTACGTGATGGGATGGGTGAGAACGGTGTGTACGTGTGGCTACACCTCTCGGTCACCACGCGATGGTGAGGGGCTCGGGTGTGGAGCTGAAGATGGTGGCCTGCGCCTTGGCGAGGTAGAAGACCTCGACGTCGGGGTCGTCGGCACGGTAGAAGGGGGCGAGGTGGGGATGGGCCTCGACCATGCTCACGACGGCTTCGTGGCGGGTGTCGAGGTGGGCCTCACAGGTGATGCGCACCCAGTCGTCGCCACGCATGGCGGTGAGCTCGACCTTGGGGTTGGCCTTCATCTGGTCGGACACGTGCTTGCGGTTCTTGGTCATGATGTAGAGCTTGCCATCATAGAGGTTGATGGTGCCGAAGGGACGCACGCGTGCTTGGTCGCCGTCCATGGTGGCCAGGTAGTAGACCTTGGCCTCTTTGAGGAAGTCGTATACTCTTTGCATGAACTTAATTATGAATTATGAATTTTGAATTATGAATTTTGAAAACTGCGGATAAGCGAGCGAGATGCAAGTGCACTTGCAATCTCACAGCGAGCGAAGCAGTTTCGACGTAGTCAATTATGAATTTTGAATGATTAACGAGCTTAATGGTTACGGCTCTTGCGCTTGCCGAGGTAGATGAAGGTGAGGCCCGTGAGCACGAAGACGATGGTGAGGGCCATGATCCAGCAGAGGGCGCCGAGCCACCCGATGCGGTTGACATCGAGGAAGAAGTAGGGGAACCACTGGTCGCCGGTGATGAGGTGGCGGCCATAGATGAAGGCGATATAGAGGTAAGGGAGGAGGATGCTCGTCTGGATGCCGCCCACGGTGACCTTGCGCACGGGGCGTGTGGCAAAGAAGTAGAGGGCGTAGAGGATGGGGGTGATGAGGTGTAGGCATACGCTCGGTGTGTTGGCCCAGTAAGCCGCCGAGGTGGGGTCGCCAAGGAGGAGGTTATACACGGCGCCGATGACAAGGATGGAGATGAGTCCGCCAAACTCCCACTGGAGGAGGGGCAGGGAGAGGTCCTTGCGACGGATGAGGCGCACGAGCTCGTTCACCATCAGCCCGAGGCAGTAGAGGTTGCCCAGGTTGGTGAAGTAGAGGAGGAAGCGATCACCGTAGTGGTGCCACGAGCTGATGCATCCGTAGGCTGACACCATGATGTAGAGGATGACGGTGATGATGCGGAGGGGTCTGTTCATCTTATAAGAAACGTGTTTAATTTAACGTGGGTTCAATATAGGTCATATTTTAACAGATTTATTGCAAGCGATTTACAAACTCCCCCTCTGTTTATAGAGGGGGTGCCCGTAGGGCGGGGGCGTTACAAGCAAAGCGCGTAGAAAAAGGAAAAGATTTACAGATACTCCGCACTTCGTTTGGAACTCCCTCCGCCTTTCAGGCTCGTCCCTCTATAAACAGAGGGACAATTAGTTATGCGTAAACAAATATAGATTTCTATATCGAACTCACGTTAATCTAATTATATCTTATAACAAAAT
>JAEIGA010002921.1_pt1 | contig 26929 bp, 53 predicted proteins | sample 9270691 | NCBI WGS metagenome assembly JAEIGA01 (sample SAMN17057246, study PRJNA624740) | gut metagenome | biome: biome; isolation source: fecal sample | host: Bos grunniens | place: China: Xizang | collected 2019 | reverse complement strand
TCTAGACGTTTTTGGTTTTGGTGAAAGGCACCCGCCCCTCTATCCGGTTACAAAATCGGTTTAATATTGCCATCATCATCAAAAAAATAATCGTTTCCGATTTCTTTCTTGCCTTGATGCTCTTTGTTATGGCATTTAAAGCACAACGCTTCGAGATTATCAGGATTCAAAGCAATCTCAGGATCCTTGTAGTTCTCCAGCGTCAGCTCAATCTTGTGATGAACGTGCTCAGCAACAGAGACAATTCCAACTTTTTCGCATCTCTCGCAGATAGGATGCTCAGATAGATATACTTTCCTGCATTCTCTCCAGCGTTTGGATGCGTAGAATCTTTTTTGTTCGGGTCTTGCTTCTTCGTAGAATCTCATAATCGACTGCACAACAAAAGGAGCCTTTCGGCTCCTTTGTCGGGAATATGTTTCGTAATTGCTCAACAGAAAAGTGATGATTTATACAAGAGTCTTTCATCAACCATTTTCATCGATAACATATTATCACGAAAAAACTCCTCTTGAGTATCGCACTTTAATTGTGAATTAATTATGAGATGCTGCTGCAATCGGCTCAAATTCTCGTCACGTGCCATTTTTAGACCCTTAGCCATATCAGAACACGTTCAACACATTAAGATGCGAATATGGGCGAATATGAGCCTCGTTTTATCCTGCTGCAATCCGAATAAAAAGAAAAAGAGCTCTGCTGCAACAGAGCTCTTTTTCTAATCACGTTTAAAGAAAGGAATTCATCTATGAGAAAATACCATCTCAGCAAAACTTAAATATATTATATACAATAAAACGCCTCTCAGGTATCGCGTCTTTCTATCAACTTCATTGGGTCCATTTCAAGAGCTGCTGCAATTCGCTCGATATCTTCCAAGGTGCAACGTCTTGAACCTCGTTCGATTGAGCCAATAAAACTCTTTGAATATCCCATCTTTGTGGCCAGCTGCTCCTGAGTGAGATTCTTTAACTTCCTCTCCATCTTGATATTTAATCCAACTCGATTATAGATTCCCATGTTATCGCCTCTCAAATATCCATTCTCTTGGAGCCTTCGTGATGAAATAGCTGTGAGGATAGCTTGCAACGTGTTGCTTCCATGCAAGAGACACAGCTTTCTCAAGAATATTCTCAGGCTTTTCTTTTGTTTTCTTTGAAACTTTCTTCACCCAGTCCAACCACTTCATAACTCACTTCTCCCTTCGCATTTCTATAAAATACGGTTCCCATTTATCCATTACAACCCGAAGTCCATACTTGGCAACCAAATCATACAAGCCAAAGCCTGGATCATCAGGAAAACATTTCTCGTAGAATCTAGAATCGCTGAACATGATTAAATCTTCGCACATTTCAAATTCTTCAGATGGCTCAGGTCTTGGCTTGATTCCCAAAGCATCCTCAATCACATCAAGACGATTGCAATGAATCTTTAATACCTTCAGCATAGATTGATCTAAAAGATTGGATTGCTTGTCTACTTTGAAATTGTGGCGAAGCTGCCAGCTATTATATGCACACCATATAAGAGCAGCAGCCAAAAAGATATCTCTCATGTTTTTCTCCCCTAAATCTCTTTCACACCCAGTCTTTCAGCATGAGCCTCTTTTCTGACTTTCACATCCTGAATCTCATTTTCAATCCTTAAATCGAGATCATGAAGCTCTGGAATATTCATCTTATCGATATATCTTCCCATCTCACGATAGGACCACAAGAGATCCAATGACTCTTGCTTTGCAATCAGATACAAATCTGAATACTTTGAATATTGTCTGAGTGCATGAGCCCAATTGCACGTTATTCCAAGAAAGCAAATCACATAGATGATATCTCTTGGTATATCTATCCAATATAAATTCAAAATCGCTAAAATAAAGGCTATAACAGAAAGTATTAAGCCTATGTCGTTTAAATTAATCTTTTTCATTTCCGTTCTCCTTTATAAATTTTCATAATAGCAGCCTCTAATTGCTGCAACAAAATTCTCAACATCCAGCTGACCATCAGAATATTTCACGCAGTCTGAGACTAAGGTCCCAACTGCAGCCATCAGCTCCCACTTATTCAAATCACCAATCTCACATGTAGTCCCAATTCCTTTTTCATCAGATTGAGTGATTATTACTTTAATTGATTCTCCAACCATTTTGTCCTTTCAAATCGAAACGGGCTGATGGGGTGTGACCTTCCATTATCCATCATTTAATCATCTTCTCTGCCATCTGCCGCATTCCCTCAATGCGGACCCGACACAGCTCATCCGGTGGAACCCGTTTTTCCTTTTCTCAATTTGGATGGCCTAACCCAGAACCTCATCCATCCTGCTGCAATCCCACTCGTCTACCGGCTATGCAGTTCCCTTCCTTGGTTTGGTGTTATGGAAAAATATTTCAAAAAGGCCTCAAAACGTGTCAGTGTAATGGGTTTTAAAGTTCATTTTCAATTTCAATATGGAGATACAATGAATCTGGCACGGACTATTTTACAATTGGCCTTTCTAAAATCAATTTTTGCATTCGTCATCATTAAAGAGTACAGCAATCGGCTTTCCGCAAAGTGGACAATAATTCCACCACTTGCGATAATTTACTCGATTGCCACACTCAGATAATATGCCTTTGTTGGTTCGTATGTACTCGCAGCACCTCGCTACTGGAGCACATTTCAATTTATGGTCTTTTGCTCCCATATCATACCTTTGAGATTAAATCGCATGTTCTTGAATTAATCTGTCGCATTCTTGCATAATTCAAGAAAATCATTCAGGCTCTTTTGAGTGATTTCTTCAACCACTTCAGGAATAGCCAGCTCATGAGTCCACACTGGGTGTCCCATTATCTTTTCAATGTATTCGTGATAGATTCCGAAATCATCACCTGTTAGCATACAGATGCCAGTATGAGCCATTACGATTGCGCATTCATGTTTTGTCATCCCAATTTCTCCTCAATATATTTCATGGCTTCAACAGCTGTTAGCCATCCAACCGGATTATTATCACTCACCATGACTTCGAGAAGTCCTTCATTGTCCTCTTCTTTTTGAGCTCCATTTGCACCAGCCCAACCGCCATAAGTTCCAAAGCCATTTATAACACTACACTGAACACCTTTATATTTAAAATGCGTCCCGGCTATTTTTACCATGTCGCTCATTTCCTCAGTCTTATCTTCCCAGGCTATTTTTTTCTCATCAAGAATTCGCCTGAGCTTTTTCATCTGTCCACATATTTCCATCATTTTCCCTTCCTTAGTCCGTCAGAAATCAGAGCAGCACACACAATTAAAGTTAAGCAAATAATAAAAAAAGCTCCATCACTCATCCTGCTGCACCTCTTCTGTAAATTTAGGAATTTCTCTCCAGGCAATAACCTTTTTAAGATAATTAGTCCCATAGTCTGCAGCTTCGCCCCAGTCTCCCTCGTTAGTTTCCTCGTCTTTAATATAAATTGCCACATCATAAGCATAACCATCATCGCCACACTCAGCTTCGCCATAAACTAAAACGGGATTACTTTCCCATAAACCATCAACTCCTGGATTCGGTGTCTCTGGCATTCTTTCATTGCATAAAATCCATCCATTCATTTCTATATCTCCCAATATCGCATTTTCTTTAATTCGACTCATCCTGCTGCACCTCGCTCCTTAATCTTAGTAATTCATCAATGGCACCATAGCACCGGATAAAAAACAATGCATCATCAATCGAACAGCCAGCTTTCAGCTTATCGCTTATTTGGTTCATTGTCTCTTCCAGATCCTTTTCAGAAAAGCTCTTGAACTTTAATTTCTTTCTTGGCATCTCAGGAAGATGCTCTGGTATTGGTATATTATTCATCCTCTTTCTCACATTCTAAGAGCTGCCTTGCAATCTCTCCGTTTTTTAGTGTTAAAGGACCATGCATCCTGATCCAATTTTCTACCAGCTGACCCAGCTGCTCCTGGTTCATGTAAGTAGCGTGAGCTCTCAGCCTATCTATGAAATCATCCTCAGCTGATTTATTTAGCATTTCCCTGGCACAGTCGCTCAAATTTTTATCTTTCTTCTCTCAAGCAATAACAGAATCCAAATCCCTGAAGAACTCTGCTGAGCATTTATTTTTGACAACGCTGCTGCAATTTGGATCCTTACACTCGCAGCCATATTTATAAAAAAATTCCTCTCTAGTCATTTTCCTCAATTTCCTCTTTTGATAGATTCTCAAATAGCTTCAGCAAGCTCTTTCTCTTGTTTGGAAAATCATCGACAAACTCTTTCAGCTCTTCCTCTGTGGCAATTGTTCTAAATCCAGTATGAAGGACTTCCTTGCCATACGGGTCAATGATTCGCATGGAGCTCTCGCCGTAAAGCATTCCCTGATATCCATTATCGCTTTTATAACTGATTGTCATTGTCACTCCTCTTCAACTGGGAACGGCAGCTCATCATCCTGCTGCACGTCTCTTGCATCATAAGCCAACACTCTCAGATAGCTAATACCCATCATGTCTGTATAGCCTTCAGGCTCGATTTCTCTCACAAAGAAATTCTCATCACCGCCGTAATCGCCTAAGAATTTCCAAACTTCACGAACTGAAGTCTTTGAGACTTCTCCATCAGGCTGCTCAATCTGCAGAGCAATCTCGCTCTCATGATCTATCTTATCCAGCAATTCATCGAGTCTCATTTTTTCGCCTTCCCCTTCTTCTCGTTCTTCAGCTGACTCTCCAGGTATTCCTCAAGAGCAATCAGCTCCTTGTCATCCATTGCATTCACATGGCCGTGCTTGTCAATGCAAGCTGTATTCTTCAAAGCGCACGTGGTACATTTTTCCTTTTCGCAGATTGCCTGGCTCTGCTTAATAATATCCTTGATATCCATTTTCACAACTCCTTTAAACTTTGCTCAACGTTGGCCTGAAGTTGGCCAGATAAGAAGATGGCCATGTCTTTCGTGATAATTGTCTTTTTTTCTCCCTGGCATATTGTGATTGATTCATCACCTCGATGCGCCACTGGGTACATCGTAGCTAATAAATCAAAATATGTTTGCGCTATCTTGTCAAAATCCATCTTTCTACCCCTTTGCTTTAAAAATCTTGATATATACATAATCGCCATAACGGTCTCGCCAAGCATACGCTTCAGAAAGTGAATTGATCCATACATCAATGCTTTGACCGTCTTTTATTGTGTCACCTATTCCATCGCCATCGGAATCCATTCCGGCTCCGGTATCCTGAAACTCAAAAAATCCGATAAACTCTCCGACTGACCCATCTTCATTCACAGCATTAAGCTCTGCAGTGTATCCAATCCATTCTTTTCTCCCAGCAACAATTCCGTACCGCGTTATTTTTCCGGTTCCGGTAGTTCCATGCTCGCAGTAGCAAGTGCACCTGATTTTGCAAGGCTCCTTGAAAGGATTTCCCACCATAGGCTCGATATAAGCCCTTTTCGCCTGAACCGTCATCGAACAAAGTAATGCAATGACCAGCCCTGCTGCAATATACTTTTTCATAACTCTCACCCTTAAAACTTAAAGGCGCAATCCTCGCACACGCGGATAATGATTTTCACTTTATCCGTTTTTCGCATTATGGTCAATTTTCTCTTGGCGCGTCTCATGCATCCTTCACATTCACAAAAACCTAATAAACCCTTTAAAGTCATAACTTCTCTCCGTATTTGCATTTCTCACAGCAATGTGGACATACATTCCACCTGATAGCTGCCTTGCAAGCTTCAGCTCGCCTGCGCCTTTGCTTCTCTCTTTCCTCTTCCATTCGGATCAGGATTACACCCAACCCAAAAATCACTATACACAAGCCCATCAATATGAGCCCAAATATTATAATTCTCATTTCAACCTCGCACCGCAGCCAGCACAATAATCCAATCGGTCTGCTGCAAACACTACGCTCTTTTTTGAGCAGAATGGACACTCGACCATTTTGTAAATTCGAACTGTTCTCTCTTCAGGAGCGATTTTCTTCCACTCGCCCTCTTTGCGTGGATTTTCCATCTCGGTCTTATGTCCGGCCAAATAGATCTGAGTCGCAGCTGTTAAAAGCTGCTGCACCTCAACACCATCACACGCCTCACTCATTCCAGTAATAATCTCGCTAAAAAAGTTAGAATCAAACTTTGTAATCATAATAAAACTCCTTTCTACAAAGCTAATTCCCCCTTGATAAGATTATACCTTCTCAATGTACGGCTCAGGAAGTTGCATCCATGCAATCACCCTGGATGCTTCCTGAAGATATACAACCCAGCCATCGCCTTTCCAAGTGCCGAACCCATAAGTCTGCTCAAGGTTGCCATCTATCTCGTGCTCAATCCACGTGAGAACCATCAGCCCTTCAGGTGGCTTCATCTTCTCGCAAGCAACCCATTCCTCTTCGACCAGCTCATACTTGTAATCATCAGGAATAATCAAAAGCCCATTATTCCATTGACGATTCATCCTCTTGGCTATCGCTGACAGCTCCTGCTGATTCGACGGTCCCTTCACTTTGATTATTAATTTTTTCATACTCCCTTGCCCGTGAAATACAGCTATCACACAGCCATCTCCCCTCGCTCCATGTCCAAGGTCCTTGCGTATTGCCACACTCGGCACATATACCTATACCGTTAAATTTTCTCATATCATTTTGCTCAGCAGATAATAATATTTTCTGCGCCTTTCGTAAAACATTGTTCTTTCGCAAGGAAGTCCAAGAGCTTTCATTCGCTCAAACGTGCTATCTTCATAGATCACTGACTTTAGGATATAATCTGCGATTTCGCCGCCAGCATCATAAGCAGCACGCTCAACCTTTAGCATCTTATCTCGAATTTCAGCTCTCTTCGTTGCAAGAGCTGCAGTGGAATCATCTACTCGGCCAACTCCGCCTGGCATTGAATCATAGTTGATTGCTCCAACGGAATCCTTTAGTCGATTGTACTCTTCCAGCCATTCGGGATATTTCAGGGAAAACCATTTTGCATAGCCATACTCAAACTTTGATAGCTTATACTTACCAGTATATTCAGTTTTCCTTGCCATGATTTCCCCTTAATTTTTCATAAACTCAACAAGAACATTTCGCTCGTTGTTCAAGGCATCCACCTGCTCAACGTAGACCTGAATCTGACGATTGATTTCTGCAATACGTGCCCTGACTAGCTCAGCCACTTCTTCAGGTAAATCAGAAGTCACTTCAGCCGGCTTTTTCTCAAAAGCGGACTCGTCTTTAATTCTCTGATTTTCAGATTCGTCTTTTATAGTCTCGTCCGCTTCTTTCCTTTTGCCGGCTTCAGGCTCTTCGATTTGTGTCTTTTTTGGTCTGCCTGGACCAAACACGGCCACATCCTCTCCAGCATCATGAAGAATCTTCCGGATCTCATTGGCAGCTATGCCATTCTTATCCGCCAAATCCTGAATCGTCTTTGCGTTCGGTCTGTCCTTGTAAGCACGTATGATTTCCCCTTTCGTCATATCTCGTCCCCCTTGTAATTCTTTCCGAAGATTTCCAAAAAATCCAAATCAGGATATCTTTTCTCAAAAGCATTCTGAGCTGCAATCTTCAGCATCTCTGAAACTTTTGGATTTCTATGAGCTGCATTCGCTCCAGTCAGATGATGCTCTTTGCAAAGATACACTTTGAGGCCATACTTCTCAGCCAGTTTTCTTCTGGCCGTGCCATAGATGCAGTGATGCTCTTCAACGTATGGCTTCACAGAGAAATCCTGATTCAATTTCATGCAAAGATAACAAGTGCCATCCTTGGCATGCATAATCGATTTCACTTTCTCGCTTCACCACCTTCAACCAAGTTATCGCTGCGATAAATCTTGATAGCGTTTTCTGTTCGCTTGATCTTGATTTTGGTCTGCGATGAAATGCTCATCACAATATTTTTGATATCCAGTTTAACCATCTTAGGCACCAGCTCATTCACAAGCTCTTCGATTTCCGGATTTTTGGCATTCAAGAGTGCAAAAGAAATCCCCTTGGACTCTTCAATCATTCCCTGGATTCGCTTTTCGTCCTCGACACCGGCTCTCCAGATCTTACCAGCTTCACATCTGCACTCAAAACTGACCTCATCGTTCAGCTGTTCATCTGTCATCGACTCGGGAACTTTCATGAACTTGGTCTGTCCGCAGAACTTACACATACCAGTCTTTTCAACGAATTTTTCTTTCACTCGCTCCTCTCCTTTCCGGTGGAGCTCTCAGCATGACCTCTTTCATTGATGCTCACATAACTCTTCAACCTATCTGCTGCAACATCATACATTCTTTCCTGACTGTCCTCGCTTACCAAGATGGCCAGCTTGCCATCCCTGAAGATTTTCAAGATACAAGAATCCTCTTTGTAGCTTGTCACGTAGTAAAGATTATATCTTTGTTTTGCAATTTGATAGATTCCCTCGAATTGACGGTTCATACTTTTGAGCTCTCCTTGCGCACTCAGCCAAAAGCCAATTGCGATAACCATTGAACTCCTTGTATTTAACCATCACCTTTCTGTTTTTCAGCAATTTCGTGATATCTTCCCAAACATCACGATTTTTTATTTCCACTCCCTTTAAATTTTTGAACTCATGAATCTGCCACATGGAAGGCCAGTCATTCAAGAATGCACTCGCCACCTGTCTGCAGCTGATATTCAATCTGATTTCTTCAGCCTGGTCTAAAAAACCAAGAGCATTTTTTAGGCCCAAAAGCACTGCTCTAGTCTCTGAACAATCTGAGACCTTCCCGAAAAAACTTCTCGCATCTTCAGGATCCTCAATCGAGATAGCTATTCCCACGACACCAGTTTTCACTTCATTCCATCGAATCGAAGTCTCGATGTATATATCAGCAATCAAGTGCTATCATCCCCCAGCTTCGGATTATCCTCGCAGATCCATTTTTCTATCACATCAAGATGACTTCGATAATCTCTTCCGGTTTTAGCAATATGCAAATTCAGCTTATCAATATATTTCTCAACCAGCTTTTGGCCATAATACCTATTCAGGTAAATCAATTCCGAAACTGTTAGTTTAACGTTCGGGCAATCAGAAAAGAGAAGAACAGAACCACCTTCTTTTTTGGTCTGTTTTTTAGATATATTATTATTATTATTTAATATATTATTGGTGGAACTGAGTTCCTCACTTGCGGAACTGAGTTCCTCACTTGCGGAACTCAGTTCCTCACTTGGAACATTGTTCCCCTCTTCTTTGGAACTTAGTTCCTCAAAATCAGGAACGATTGTAATATACTTGTAAGTCTGATATTTTTCTTGTTCTTCTCTGATGATGTAACCTTTTCTAATTAGGCTATCTAAAGCCTTCCTTACTCCTCTTGGAGTTGCCCCAGTGAATTCAGCCAGGTAATTTGAACTCGCATAGTAACCATTAAGCGGTTGATTTTGACAAAAGCCATAAATAATAGCAAAAAGTTGGAGCTCAAGACCTGAGAGATTCATCTTCTTTGGATTCGTCATCCAGCCAAAAACGGTGTAGAAACACTCGTCTTTGACAGCACGTTCTTTCTCTCCCATCGTTCTACCTCTTTAGTTTGTAATATTTTTTGGAAATTTAGACTTGTGAATAAAGTGTGAAATGTGATAGAATCCTCTTAGCTCTTCAGAAAAAACTATTTTATGATTAGCTAGTTAAATATTTCCTTGGTGCCTGAGATTGAAAATCTTGGGCCTTTTTTTATACCCAAAAACGCCCCTCTTCTCAGAGGAGCGTCTAAAGCAAAATCAGATATTTATCCGATAGTTTTAAAAATCCTCTTCACACTATTCTGTTTTAGTAGTCTCTATTCCCTTAGTTAATTTGAATATTAACACATTCATTTGATAATCACAAAAAAAAGTTGCACAACGAAACTATAATTAAATTGTTAAATATTTCTAATCGATGCAATTTTGAGCTATCCAGATCCTCAGCTGAGCTGAAGGTGTAATATAATTTTTCTCGCAATAATCTAAAAATTGCTTTTTGCAATCTCTTGGAAGTGATAACGAAATTCTATCAGGCACGTGCTTAGCTTCAAGGCCATTGGCCGCCTTAATCGATTCCTGATCCTTTTCTCTTGCTTTGATATCCTGGTCAAAAATTGAGCTCATTTTATACCCCCACTGTTTTCTCCAACAAATCCATGAAGTCACTCATTGCGATGGCCGCTTTATGCTTTGGCTTGAAGTCAAGAATTGACTTGCTCTGCGCTGCTGCATCAGTCAACGCAACCGAATTCGGCATGAAAAATGTCTTATAGCCTGGATAAACTTTTGAAAACCAATTGATAAATTCTGCAGTTCCAAGGCATCTATTCCAGCGATTGAACACGATGATAAATTTCTCCTTGTCAAACTCTGCTGCAATCTCCATCATTCGGTTTAAAGGCTCCATATCGTAACGGTTGCAGTTTGTTGGAATAACAACTACATCAGCCTCAGCAATCCATTGTCTCATGTGATTCTGAAGTGCTCCTGGTGTATCAATAATGGCCAGATCTGCATCATCACTCTTTTTTGTTTGATGGATAGCTCCGCCCTGCTGATCCAAATCATAAAAATTAACCTTCAGCTTTTTCTCGAAATAGAAAGCAGCTGAATCACTGAGCAAAGTCTTTCCAACTCCACCCTTCTGATTAGCGAATAATATTTTTTTCATAAATAAACTCCTTTGCGTATATTCTACGCATTAATGCGAATACTCTGCGTATAACATGCGTATACTCTACGCATAAATGCGTAAGCTCTGCGTATAACAAAATTCTTGTTTTTTAGAACTTAAATACTAAAATTTTTGTATTTAGATTCTAAATTTTTGGTTCCTTGCGGAACAGATAAAGCATATATTCAGACATACTCATCTGGTTCTTTTCCGCCTGCTCTTTGATTTTTTCTTTCTCCAGATCAGACACTCTAATAATAATATTAGTCGTTTTCATAGTTTTATCCTTTCATAAAATTTGCTGCCTCTTCACTGTAAAGATAAAAAGCAGTTTGTTCATCATTGGCTGCTGCAATGTCGAATGATATATCATCCACTTGCGAAGTAACAAAATCATTTAGCATTGACACAAAAAGCAAATCAGCTTCCTCAGGAAGGTCACTGAGCAGCTGCTGCATTTCCTTTACTTTCATTCCACATTTCCTTTCTAATCAAAGCATTCTATATTACCAAATAAACCATGCAGAATTCCCACATACATTAGGAATGCAAATATCATCTTTATCTTCAGCATCAACGATTCTATAATCGCCACAATCAATGCATTTATTCTCGTCAAAATACTTTGAAATCTTAGAATAAGCTGCGTCTTGTTTATCATAATCAATCTCATCTTCATCATCGTCTTTTGTGATGTCGATATATTCCTGGATTAAAGCTTCATTCATAACTGCTTCATAAGCTTCATCCAGATCTTTCTCACTTGCCTCGATAATTCTTTGTCCTTTTGGTCTAACACAATTCTGACCCCAAACTTTGTATAACATATTTTCACCTCTTTCTGTCACTTCCTGCGACTCCATTATATTACTATATGTATATACATTTGTCAATACTAATAAGTAAATAAGTTTATTTATCTATGCGTATACTCTACGCATAGATGCGTAAGCTCTGCGTATAATATGCGTAAATTATACGCAAGAATGCGTAAACTCTACGCATAATCACAAAATCGACAAATACAGCTGATATTATCAGCTCAGGGAGACAATAGAAAGGAGTTCACTATGGGATTGTTTGATAGTAAAGAAGAAAAGGATGCCAAGAAGGAAGCTAAGCTCATGGAAGCGATGAAAAAATATGGCCTGCAAGATATTTCTCCAGATTATGCTCCATATGTGAGGGAAATTCAATTAGATCTTATGGGAAGTAAATTGATTGAATTAGGAACTGCTCTTCAGGGAAATGGAGTAGATTCCGCAAAGATGAGCTATCTATCTGCTATAATGAAGCAGAACTGGATTATTATTAGATTACTTGATGAAATTGCCAAGAAATAAAAATAAGCCCCACACCGGACCGTTCTCCAGCGTGGGGCTTAATGTATCATACAACGTCAACGGAGAACCGCTGCGATGATACCAATTTATGCTTTTTTCAATTTACCCAGCTTGATAAGAGCAACAAGCTGTAGATTTTGCTTAATGGTTCCCTGGTAATTGGAAATCCCATTCGCAAGGGCAATCTTTTTTCTATGATTCATTGATGTGTCTTTCTCTCCTACATACGCAAGAGCAGAAACAATCGAAGTGGTTGCACCTACGTACTTAGGATAATATGATTCAACCCCATTCGGACTATTCCCAAGGATAACAACTACACAATGTCCCTTTTTCTTGGTGATAAGAATATCACCAATCATGCAGTCCGCACCTCTCACTGTAAAAGATTCGACAAGACCAGTGGCCAAAAGAACAGTCCTGGCATCTTCTGTCGTGAAGGTACCTGGATCAATGCCAGTGGCTTCCTTAAATGCCTCTCGAAGTAACGTAGAGCAATCGCAATTCGTTTTCTTCTTTGAGTTGATGCCATCCTTTAGGATTTTGCCTCGACCAATCTGAGAATAGCCAATATTAGCATTGTTTGAAGCTGCAACCATGCGCTCGGCAATCTTATGGCGAAAAGCTACATCCTTAAATCTGAGACCATTCCATCCCAGCTTATGAGAATAGTATTCCTGCATCGATACTTCGCCCTTGAAATCATTTCCTGATCCTGATTGAAGCTGATCGCCTTCTTTTCCATTTAATTTTCCATTCTCGTCATGACGTGCCGAAGCGAAATATACTGCTGGCATAATCGTCCCCCTTTCTACTTTTTTGAGAGATACGCCTGCAGATCTTCCTTCGCTTTCTGAAGCTCTGGAGTCGGCGATTTCTTTTCGACAATACAATATTGAATCTCAAATTCAATTAAAGCCAGCGTTGAATGAAGCAACACTTCATTCGTCTGTTTTTGCCCTCTAAAATTATCATTCCCCTGCCGCAATGATGCTTCCACTTCCTTCATCTTTACCTCAAGGGTAGCGATGCGCTCTTCTATGGCGTTTCTTGGCTTTGTCAGAAATACCTTCAGAGCATAGAGCATGATGCAAATATTGCCGAATGCCAGCACAATTTGCATCGCAACAAGTGTAATCTCCATAAGCTACTCCTCTTCTACTTCAGGAAGCCCAGTTGCAATCGAGGTCACAATGGAGATGATTGCGGCCAGACCTGAAGCTGATAAAATATAAGCCCAGTTCACATCCTGGATGATGGCTGCGGATGTTGGGATAGAGCTGACAAATACCTGACAGAATGTTCGAATAGCTCGATGAGCTGCTGCAATCCAAAATTCTTTATTCTTCATATTTTCTCATCATGAAAAGCACTAATCAAATACAATAACTTGATAACTAACTTTAATTCCTGCCAAAGCAGATATGTAATTACTTGTGCATATATCAAAAGAGGTTGCTGTCTGATTATCTACAAATCCAATCGAACCATTATAAGCAGAACTTTGATAGTCATACCCATCTCCGCTAGTTATAACCATATAATCCTCGACAGAGCTTAATCCTAATGATGAAATATCAATAGTAACCTTAGCATCTGTTGCTCCGGTGAAAGTTACTACACCACGCTTCTTGCATTTCATACCGCCACCTCCTCCGCTAATATTTCCCATCAAAGGCAATAAGCCCTCAATTGTATCAATATTCAATCCATCCTGAGTCACACGATAGCAGCTGACATATACCTCAGTCGCTCCGCCCTTGAATGTATCTTCGGTAATTGTCTCACTAGAAGAATTCATCTTCTGAACGAAAGTTTCGCAGATCTGAGAAGTATCTGACTGCTGTGATAGCTTATATCCAATGATGTAGTAGCTTGTCACGCCAGCCGTTCCGGTTGGAATCGTAAACAGATCTACGGCACCAGTATCAAGCTGAATCCTTCGACCTTCCTTTGTGATGATTACACCATCAGCAAGGCCAATCGTGCTCGCATCTTCCTGAGTCGCAGCGAACTGATTTCCGACTGCTGCAATCGATGTCACATTTCCGCAGATGGCCGCAATCAAATCGGCATCCTGCGCCGCCCATATTGCCTTGTTACCATTTCCATTAATTAAAATAGCCATAATCTACTCCTCACCTTTGATTCTGTACTCTTCTGTTATAATTCCATCCTCGACTCGGTAAATCTTTTGGATGATTGGACTTTGAATCACAGTCTTGTCAGGAAAAACGCCCTGCACCAAATCACCCACCTCAAGGCCGTAGGCCGTTGGAGCTTCCATGTACATCTTTCGATAGCTTGCCAGCTCAAGCAGCTGCTTCGTGCCAGCATCAATCAAATCATCCTCGCTCTCAGCGTTCGGATAATCAAAAAACTCAACTCTTTCAGCGAAACCGCTGTAGAATTGAGTTTGACTCACAGTGCCTTCATCATCGATGTATAGATCTATAATCATGCGCTGCTGCAGCTCACCTGAGCCGCCGCAAATCAGATGATTGATGCCCATATTGTTATGCTCGAATATCATCGGAATGCCGTTATCCGAATTAAAGGTTCCCTGGATGAGCTGCGCTTGAACCGCCTCAACAAAGACCTGAATCGGCTGATTACTTGCGACCTTCTTAGCTGATAGCTTTAAACGATAGCCATATTCCTCAAGCATTCCCTCGATTCCGTCCAATAGATTGATGTATAAAGGAAATTGATAGCTTGTTACCGTGCAGCCCGAATCCTCTCCAGACACAACGAAAAAATCATCCAAAACACCATTCAAAAGCGTGGCAATGATTGAATTGGCTTCACCGCTAACAATCATATAATCCTCGCCTGCAGGTGGCATGATAATGCCGCCCTTAGCAAGTAACCCTCGCCACGTATAACCTTTTAAAGTGGCCACATCCTCATCGGTGCGCTCTAAGCTATATTCAATCATTCCACCGATTTCCGTGTTCGGAATGTAAAATCCGGCTGTATCTTTTGAAAAAAGCACGTTGGAGCTTAGCTGAAAATCATTCGTTGATGATTCAGTGGTGCCGATTTCAACATCCACATCAACGCTCAGCTCTCCAAGCTCATGCCTATTCGCATCTAGTAGAATCATATAGGACCACTCCTCTCAAGGAATAACGTTAGATCTAACGTATAAGGCTGTGCCACATATACAACAATCTCGCCGCCTGGCAATCTCTTAAAAAGCTCGCTTGTTGGATCACGATAATCAAAAACGTTCACCTCATCGCCATTCTGCTTCACTACATAACACTTCTGGTCAATCTGCAGATAATCCCTCGAATCGACAATCAGCTTCTCGCCTCGTAAAAGCGGATAATCGACCTCATAATTATTTCCAGCAATATTGATTCTGACATAATCAACCGGACCGTATACAATAACGTTAAAATCAGCTCCTAAAGGAGTGTCGATGTAAGAAACTCCCGAATTGACTCCATAAGGATATGAATAGGTATATCCGTACACCATGCCGCGCTTTTTAGGATATCCTCTCACATCTTCAGGCAGCCACTCTTCAGGATATTCGCCTGGACTGATATGCTGATGAAACTCTTCAATCCAAAACGGAAATGGAGCATAGAACTGCCCCTTCAGCTCTGTCCAGTTCATTCCTGAATCAACCGGATAACAATTGTGCTTGTTAAAGTAAACAGCTATATACTGATTGTCCCACCAAATATATCCTGGAGTAAGTTTGGCAAGATCGTTCTCCGTCTCAAAAATGAACGAATCAATTTGAGCCTTTCTCTGAGCCACATCCCCCTTGAATCTGAAAGTACAATCAAAAACTTGGGGTTCCTTGGTGAATCGATTCACAGTGACTCCATACTGCCTCGATACGGTCTCAGGAATCCACTCAACATCATGAAAAGCGGCCTTGAACAGCTTCGCAGAATCGAAATCGTGCAAATCAAACTCTATTCCATTCGATGAAATATATTTTAAATTAACCACCGAATACAACCCCCATATCTCTCAAAGTTCTCGAAAAATCTCTTCCGCCAATTGATAGGCTCATGTTCGCATCAGATGCACCACGTCTCACCGCATCATACATCTCATCGGCATTAATAGGATTTTCAAGAACAGCCACATCAGCTGATACATCAGCAACCGCATTTTTCACAAGGAATCGCATTGATTCGATTCCTGAAGCGTAATTTTGCATCATATGTTTTGGCCAATCATTGAAATTCTTCATCGGACCCTTTGCCGGCTCCGAAAATCCAAGGAAATCCTTGACGGTGTTGGCCACATTTGCAAGAGTCTCTTTTAATGCTTCCCACTTAGCCAAAATTCCTTCGATAAATCCCTGAATCATATCAGAGCCCCATGACATAGCTTTATTTTTAAGCTCGAGGAACTTGTTACCGATTGCAAGAATCATTTTTCCGATTACATCAATAATCTTGGCTTTCGCCTGCAGAATAATCTCTCCAATCTTGATCCAAGCATTTTCAAGAATGAGTCCGATTTCTTCCCAGTCACCGGTGAAAATTGCCTTGAGCGTTTCACCAAATGCTATAAATACGGTTTTAATAATCTCAACCGCACCCACAACCAAGGCCTTAATGATTTCAATCTTAGCAGCGAACAACGTTCCGACTGCACCCAAGTGAGTAGTGAAGAATTCCTGGATAGCGTCAACAGCTGAACTAATATATTCTGTGAATGTAGCCCATTTTTCAGAAATCCAATCAGTAATTGCTCCCCAGTTCTTTATAATCAAAACAACTGCTGCGATAGCAGCTGCCACACCTGCGATAATCGGCAAGAATGGAATAATCGCAGAAACCACTGCGCCAATGGCCGGAATTACTGTTCCGGTAATCACAGCACCAACCGCAGAAATCGCTCCTGAGATTGTCGGAATAAAAGTAATTATCTTTCCTATTCCGGTTATTAATCCTCTAATAGTTCCAACTATCTTTCCAACTACCGCAATTATAGGACCAACAATCGCAGCCACTTCTGCAATTTTAACGATGGCATCCTGCTGCTCAGTAGATAGCCCATTCCAAGCGTCAGAAACCGCTTTGACAGTCTCACCAAATTTCTTCATCAGCTTTTCGATTGTTGGCATCATAGTATTTGCGATATCTGTGCCGACAAGCTTCAGCTCGTTCATATGCTGCTGCAATTCATCCGTTGGATCAATTGTAGCTTTAAAAGTCTCAGAAACCGAGCCAGCTGCAGAATCCATTCCTCGCGATAATTCTTCAAAATCCAAAGCACCTTCTTTGATAGCCTGGTACACCTGCGCTCCTGATTTTCCAAATAGATCATAAGCTGCAGACAGACCATCCATCGAACCGGTGCCGTTTTGAATTGTATTTTGCAAATCAGATAATGCCTGATCTAATGGTTTACCCTCAGCAGTTGCATTCTTTAAAGCCTTGGAAACGCCACCCATTACACTTTCAACGTTAGCACCCGATTTCTCAAGCTGACCCATGAAAGTGGCAGCTTCATCAATCGAAAGATCCATCTCCTTAAAAGCGGCAGCATTTGACACAAGACCATTAGCAACCAATCCGACAGAAATGCCAGTATCCTGACCGACTTTGTTCAATCTGTCCAAAACATTGCCAGCTTCATCAGCTCCCAAATCAAAAGCCTCAAGAGCCTTCTGAACCGTGTCGATTGATCCAGATAAATCAGTCTCGTTTAGTTCTGCAAATTCAACAAATTGCTTTGATAAATCCTTCAGTGCGTCTCCAGTAAGACCGAATCTAGTCTGCACTTCACCAACGGCATCAGCTGCAGAACCGAATGAAGTCGGAATCTCGGTTGCAATCTCATTCACAATCTCCTGCATAGACTCCAGTGCTTCACCGGTGGCTCCAGTCTTTTTGATTAAGGTATCATATGCATCATCAACCTCAGTAAATGCCTTCAGGGATGCTGCGCCAGCTGCCACAAGTGGACCGGTAACACTTTTAGAGATTGCAGTGCCAAAACCGGTCATTTTCTCTCCGACAGAAGAAAGTTTTGAGCCGACTTCCTCAAATTCAGCTGCAACTGCTCCAGCAAATCCGCCCTGCTCATTCAGCTGCTGATTCGTGAGTGCAATCTGCCTCTGAAGGTTTTCATATTGTGTTTTTAATCGAATGACCTGAGCAGAATCCTCGCCCTGCGCCTCAGATGTTTTCTTAATCTGCTCAGCAAGCAGCCTGCTCTGATTCTGCTGAGCCTGAAGCTGCTGCTGCAATGCCTTCGATGTTGTGATTGATTTAGTGAATGCAGACACGCCAGTGCTCATCTCAGCAGTCAGTCTCTTAACCTGAGCCTGATACAACTTAGTCTGAGCAGTTAGCTGCTTCATATTCTCGGTATATTTTGGAGCTCCTTCCAGCTCGATTTTTACGCCAATTGTAGCCATAAAAACTCTCCTTAATTCAAAGACAAGAAATCCCAAATATCCATCTTTGTTTTTTTCACTTGTCTTGCATTACCCGATTCAATCGCTCTGCAATTCAACATATCAATGAATTCGCCGTATTTAGTATTCAGCGTTTCTTCCCTGCTCATTCCAAGGCTGTGGCCGAAGTAGATGAGCCAGGATTCATTGATGTAGATTCTGTCACTTCGGCCTCGTCTTTTTTTGGCTCAGCAAGGACAGTCACTTCACCATCTTTCTCAAATTTTCCCAGCGCAATCAAGGTCAATGTTGAGAAAGTATCTTCATCCAGATCAAGAAGTTCCTCTCTTGAAATGGCCTTATATTCGTTTTCAGGTTCAATTCTTTTCATTTTCCTGATGAAAGCCTCATTCATGATGAGAATAATATCCATCATGGAATTAAACTGTTTTTCTGTATCATCACATGTAAGCAGATCATCCAGCCTCTTAATGTCTCTTCCTGGACACAAGTTGGCCAGCTTGATATCAGCGTACACAGTACGCTCAAAATGATAATCTTTCCAAGTTGTTGCTTCTGACATATTCTTTTCCTCTCCGTTAAATTTAATAAAAAGGGAGCCGCGTCATGGCAGCTGAACGCAGCTCCCTGGTGGGGTCTATGCAATATTGAAAAATGTCTTGATAGCAGCTTCAGCTGTAGCTTCATCAGCCAGCTCACCGCCTACCATCTTCCAAGCGTGCTTTGCTGTGTCATCCTTAAAGATAGAGAATGGAATCTCAGCTGTCTGCCAGTCGATAGACTCGCCCTGAGTCTCAGCAGAAATAGTGAGCTGACCAGCTCTTGTCTTAGTGAAGATGACTGGAGTGTAATATGTTACTCCATCGCTCATATATTTAACGACGAAACCGATGCCCACATATGGAGCAGCCTGGTCATCATCGTATACAAGAAATCCAGCTGTATTCGCAACCGGAAGTCCCTCGATGAGCTTTTCAGCATCCTGCAGAAGTCCGTCAACTGTAAGAGTGACAGTTCCACCTGAGAAGGTGCCAGCATCACTCTCAGCGATGATATTGTCTGCATAGAAATTATTGTTATCAGATGAATCTGTCTCAGCAGAAACGGAAACACCTCTGGCCAAACGCTGACCTTCAGAGTAAGTTACTGCTCCGCCAGACTCTGAATACTTTGCTACATAAGGCAAAGAAAAGCCAATTGTAACCTTTCCAACAGCACTCATGGTCTAATCTCCTTTCATTTCATTGAATTCTTAACGCACTCATTGAATTTTTCATCCATTTTCTTGAGCGCGGCTTTTTGATATTTCCTAACCGTATTATCAATAAACGGCTGAGCATACATGAACGATGTTCCAGCATTAATCGAATTTGCCAATAGTGGCACGGGATAACGCTCTCCATTTTCAGCCTCGTAGTAGCCATCAAAACCGACTTTTGTGTTCACTGTATCTTCCACAATCATCTTCGCTATACCGATATTCTCGATAAGCGCTTTGGCATCACCAGGCCAGCAATATCTCTTCTTTGCATCGGTTCCGTAGTATCTTGTTATATGCAAAGCTGAAAGCTCTGTGAGCATTCCATCAAGTATCACGGCAGCGCCCTCATAGATGGCAACCTTTTCCAATGCGTTAATATTTGAGATATTTGCAAGAGCTTCGAGCTTTGAAATTGTTTCATTCAGGCCTTTAGTGCTTAATGCTTTTTTAGCCATTTACATCACGCTCCAGTCCCAGTGCAGATGAATCAAATTAGTATCATCTTCAAACTGAACGCTTGAAAGACTCCACGCTGCCTTCATATGAACCAAAGCCTCTTCAATTGAATCCGCCCTGGTATCACACTCGTTCAACGTAAAGAAATCAATGACTCCCTCAAGAGCCCTTTCGCTTTTTCCATTATCAGAATGAAAATCGCTCTCTCCACTTTCCTGCCAAACAGCATAAGGCATAGCCGTGGATGCGCCTTTCGTGTAATGGTAAGCAAAATCAAGCTCACCAAATCCTGATAATGGCTTAGCCATCAGACTCGTCAAGTACATCATAATTTTTCTCCAATCTCTCCAACGATAGATCGCAAGCGTCCTCATCAACTATCACGTTGATATCGCCAATCCGATACTGCAGCCCATCTTCTAAAATTACATACTTGGCAGCTTCAGGAAGTGCTGTCATATACGCCCTGACCAATTTATCAAGGCGGTAATTCCCAGCCTTGGCAGCATACATGCGATTAAAACCAATAGTTTTCACCGCATAATAGGCTTCTGTCAGCTTCACAAGCTGCTCTTTTGGCATATGGGCCGCCTGAGCAGTGTTCTGCAGCTTGTAAATCGTAAGTTTTCCCTCGTCTCTCATGGGCTCACCTCTTCACCAATGTTTTTAATCTTACGAAGCCCGATAGCCTGAAGCATAGACTGATAACGCTCGACAGCCTTCTCATCCCCATAACCGAAATAAGCCTGCACATATACGGCAACAGCATTGCATTGAACCATATCTGCAATATCAAACTCTTTGTCGGTTGCCTGGTTGATATCCGTTTTTGCTGCTTCAATCAAAACATTAATCTCATCATCAAAAGCCTCAGATGTGATTCGAAGTGATTGCTTGCAGAATGTTAAAAGGTTAAGCTCCTCGCTCATCGTCTTTCTCCTTGGCAGCTTTAAAAGCCTCGTAATATGTTCTATTGATTAAGGTGTGGCCCCAATGACCCAGCCTGATACTTGAATCAGCCCAGATCTTATAGCCGCATCTTCTTGCTCTAATACAAAAGGACAAGTCCTCTCCGCATCTGTGAAGCGGAGAAAACATGTCCCTAAAAGTTGCCTGAACATCAAGCAATACATCGGATTTCATCAAAATACACCCAAAGCCGCAGCCCTCAACCTGAAAAAGCTCCTCTTCAGGCAGCTCAGTCATATCGTGCCAAATTGGAATATCATCCGAATTCATCTTGAGCACATCGTTGAGCACTGGCGTGAATGGCTCGCCTCTTCGATAATAAACACCGGTCAGAATGTCCAAATCGTTTTCCTGCATACGCTTTAACATACGCTCCAGCGTATCCGGCTCGAAGAACATATCTGAATCAAGCCAAAGCACATAATCTGCGCCCATTTCAATCGCCCTTGTTGCAAGAGCGTTTCTTGATGTATAAACTAACGAACCGACCTGAAATGCAATTGCACAATTGCCAACCTTATGCAGCATGGCAAGAGCCTGAGCAAACACTGCAGGAACGGTATCCATTGAAGGAACTGCAATGAGTATATTCATGATTTAATCTCCTTTACTATTTAACGATTCTGACGAATGCATTAGGTCCAACGATTCCAAGTCCTACATAGAGACGGCCACGGAATCCAACAAGATCCTTTGAAGCGAATTCCTTATCAACGAAACGAGTAACATCAATCTCCTCGCCGTTAGGGAAGTTCGCAAGAGCACCCTCAGCAAAATCACCAACGATCGCATAAGTATCGCCAGTTGAAGCTGCAGCGAATGAATCGAGTGAGTTGTTGAACTCAACCTCAAGGCCTTCGAATGGATCAACAGAGAACTTGTTGTCATACTGAGCCTTCTTGTATTCGCCCCATGTTGCCTTATTCATAACAACGATAGGATTAGCAGCCTGGTCTGAAAGCAATGCGATTGCCTGAGCCACATCACCTACAGAGATTGAAGCTGCTGTGAGCACTGGAAGTCCAACTGCTCCAGTTGTTGCTGCTGTAGATGCTGCAACGATAAGAGCAAGAAGGTCATCAACTGCCTTCTTTGCGATGTGGTATGTGAGCTCATCGTAGATGTAACGAAGGAACTGCTCGCCATCACCGAGACCAATATCAGCAACCTCATCAGAAACAGAGATCCATTTCTTGATGCTTGTAGGCTTGATTTCTACTGTTCCAAGGACAAGTGACTGCTCGCTTACAGCATCGCCACCCTCTGTATGAGCAACTGCTCCAGTGGCAGAAATCTCAAAACCAATCTTGATATTGCCCTTAGCATAGAGCTTTGAAACACGGCGCATGATTCCCTCACGCTCCCATGCATTTTTTACGATATCGTAAACGATATCAGGAACTGGAACTGTTCCAGTGCCTACGTTCTCAGTTAAAAGTGCACGGCACTCTGAGAACTTATCATCCTGATTGCGAATTGCGTTCGCAAAAGCATTGATGTATTCCTTAGAATTGCGAATCTCGTTCATTTTTTCTTCTCCTCTCTTAGCCTCTTCAGGCTTAATCTCTTCTGCAACGGAAGGATTTACATTCACAGCTGCAGCTGCTCTCTCTTCAGCCTCAAGCTGCTCCTTCTTTGCCTCAAGAGCCTTTCGCTCTTCAGCAATTTCATCCAGCTCCTTTGCACGTGCATCAATCTCAGCCTGCTCAGCTGTTTCTGCAAGTGGCGCAAGAGCCTTTCCACGTTCCTCATTTGCTTTAAGCAAATCAAGAATCTCTTTCATTTCCTTACTCATGATTAATCTCCTTTAATCTCTGATTAAGGGCTTCGATACGTGCAGCCTTTTCTCTGGCACTATCCAGTGCAGCTCTTGCATCCGCAAGACTCTTCTTTCCGCTCTCCAGCGAACGAGAAGAAATTGAAGTCTGCTCATATGCCGGCCATGTTACTGCTGAGACTTCAAGAATCTCAGAAATATGAGTAATGGTTCTAAGAGGATAATCACTATCCAATCGGTCCCATTTATCTCCATCAACAACAAAAGCGAAGGACATTCCAGTGATGTCACCTCGCTCAATTGCTGAATTCAATTCAAGTGCTTTTGGATTAGATGGATCTAAATCTGATTCCATATCAACTCCATCCGGCTCGATTGAAAGTCTCATTGTTGAATTTGCTGTATTTCTTCGGCTTCTTGCCAAAGGGATGCCTGAAAAATCATGATTCACAAGGAATCTAACGTCCTTCAGAGCATCTGCATCGATTGCACCTGGATCAATGGTCTCTTCCCACCATCCACCAATATCAGTCTTAGCGTTGAATACAATCGGTCTTCCAGTTACTGTGATTTTTCCATCCTCGCCATCGGTTCTCTTTTCTACAGTACCGATGAAGGTTCTAAGCTCCATATTTTCATTCATTGCTTCCATCTCCTTCCTGATCTGAAGTGGTATTTGAATCATAATTATTAACAGCCACCATGATTTCATCGCCGCCTCTATCAGGTCCAAGTGGCTCATAACCTAACATTTCACGATACTCGTCTCTAGTGAAAAGACCCAGCTCTCTGGTCGTTGAAATCATATTGGTGATTGAAGATAGTGACTGATATTTAAGACGCGCCATATTAGCAACAATCTGATTTCCAAACGACTGCATCCTGGTGGTGAAGATTCCATCGGTCATCGCCTGCGTGAAATAAATCGCCCAAGGCTCCAAGCGTCCTTCGTAAACCGACTCATAACCAGCAGAATCAAACTTGTTCTGAAGGAAATCATCATTCACGCCATAATATGAATAAGCCTTCTCCTGAGTGAACTTCATCGTATCTGCGTCCACCACGTAAGGCTTCGATTCGATATTCGTATAATCAAACTTGCCATCAACAAAGAGCACGCCGCCATTATTCTCAACGGTAAAATTGTCCTCGATGAATCTGTCTCGCGCCGCTTTGATATCTTCTTCCTTCATCGTCTGCGCAGCCTTCAAAATACCACGAATCAAAGCACTGTTTTTGATTCCGCCCTTGATGCCCTGCTGTTGTGCATCCATCAGCTCAGCAATGGAACTGAATGCGTGATTAGAATCGCCAAAGATATCATCCTTCATGTAATGATTTCTCAAGTGGATAATCTGCGAATAAGGAACGGTGAACCAGTGATTGTGATGCAGTTGAAATCTCAGCAGCTCAATTCCATCTTTCTCATAGAGCTTTGCGCTCACGCAATTAATCGGCCATAGATTGATGAGATTTCCGCTCTCATCGTACTCAGGCCAAATATATGCATTGTTTGTCGCAAAAAATAAGGCTGCGACCTTGTAGATGAAATCATACTGAGTCTGATATTTGTTTGGCCTTTTTAAAACTTTGGCTACATCGGAAGTCCTATCTGTAATAGATATATTGTCCTTGTCCTTCCTGATGGCTGATAATTCCATCTTGGCCAGATTGCGAGCCAATGCATCTATGCAAGCCACAATCGTATCAATATCAAGAAGATGGCCGCTGAATCTGACATAGTGCCATGTCTCGGTATTAAACGGAATTACCTTTGAACGCTCCTTCTCACTGATTGTCTGCTGCTGCTTTTTACGGAAAAATAGTTGCATCTTTTCTCCTATCCGACCATGTTCAAATAGTCATCACGATACTTCACATAAATGGTATAAGCATTTAAAAAGCTCACGAGACCGTCAATGCGTCTGTGAGCTTGAATTTTGATTGGTTGTATTGCTTCATTGGTTCCTGATTTCTTGACCGCTGTATTAGTCAGGCACCACTTGAATATTGGATTATTGTTGTAATTCACTCGCTTATCAGCAAGCATTCCACCCAGCTCATTCATTGGAGCTGTCCATGTGATAGGTCCCTGCGGAACTGCTTCCATCACATCGCCAAACTCTGAGCGCATCTCTTCAACCCAGTAGTTGGCCAAAGCCCTATCGTAACCAAGCCGCCAAATATCTATCTTGTATTTGTCGCGCATTTCTTTGAACCAAGCAGTCACATCGGAATATCTAACCATCGAGCCTTCACACAATGTCAAAAGCCCTCGCTTTTCCCATATGCGATATGGCGCTTCTTTTGAGCTTTGAGCTTCAAGCATATCCACTCGCTCTTCAGGAAGGAAATAATGCTGCAGCAAGTAAATCTTTTCATCGTTCTTTCGTCTAATCAACAAACTTGCGCAAGTGAGGTCTCGCGTTGAAGATAAATCGCAGCCACCAATTGCATACGTGTTGTAGATTTCAGACATATCAAAAAGCTCTTCGTTGTTGATCTCTTCCCAGGTAAGCCAGCTCGAAACATCAATGTTTTTAAGATTAAAATCTTTTGTTAGTACTGTCTTTTTATATCTTGGGATATCTTTGGCACGTTGAACACCTGCTCTCAGCTTCTCGATTGATTTAATCGGTCCAAGACCAGGATTAGCTTTTAACCAACATTCTTCTTTATCCCATTCATCAACTGAATCAAGCTCATAAATGAACGGCAGAAAATGCTCATCATCAATGATCCCATTCAGATAATTCTCAGCTCTTTCATAAAGCTCATCATATAATCCATCTCTAACAAATCCAGCTGTTGTAATAATGAAAAACAGTGGCTGCTGTCGAGATTCAGATCCAAGAGCTTGTTTCATAACGTCAAACAAATTGGAATCGGTAATTGCGTGACACTCATCCAGGATGACCGTCGATGGTTCCATGCCATCCATAGTGTTTGAATCAGAAGAAAGCGCCTGGAACACTCCAAAATTAAAATCACAATACATGTCCGATTTCCTTGATTTGACATGCCTTCTAAGATGCGGCGATTGTCTAACCATATTTTTGGCCGAATTATAAACAATCTTTGCAGCATCCTTTTTAGTAGAAACGCAGTCGATTTCTGGACCGCCTTCGTGATCGCTTGTCAGCTGGTATAATCCAAGACCTGAAAGTAACGTAGATTTTCCATTCTTACGTCCCAGGATGATTAAGATTTCCTGAAATTTTCTATTTCCTTTTCTATCTACAAAGCCATAAACAGCTTGAATAATAGCTTTTTCAAAAAGCTCTAATTTAATTGGAGCTCCGATTTTTCCTTTGTATTGCTTGCAGAAACTCTCAATGAAAATGATGCCTCTATTCGCTAGTATTGGATCAAAATGATATTTTTTGTTTGAGCCATTTTGCAAATCAATAAGTTGTGACATTATTCTATGAATCTTATCACCTACAATGATTTGACCTGATTCAATTTTCTTCCAATAAAGCGCTATGTAATTGTAACAGCTCTTTTTACTCATCAGTCTCTGGCAAAATCAAGCAGCGGATCTGTTGGCTCTTCAAATCCATCAAGTGCAAGACTATTTAATATTTTGGCCAGTGTGGTGACTGTTCCATTAGCAGCTGAAGCTGTTGCATTGTATTCTCTAATCGCTGGATTAACGCAAAGGTTTGATTCGCCTTTTACATAATGCTTTTCAACCATCACATCACCTTCATTGATAGCTACTTTCAGCTTTTTCAAAATTGTGAGCTGCATCTCATATCTTTCAAAGGTTGTTTGAAAAAAATAATTCTCTGACGCTCCCAGAGCGCTCGCTTTCTCAAGAATTTCTTTCTTTTTCTCCTCAAGAACCACTTCTGGATTAGTTTCGCGCTTATTTCTGCCCATAATAGTCTCCGTTTTAAGCTGTTTTCCCAGCGTCTCCCTAAAAAATGTGATAAAAGTGTGATAAAAACAGTTAAAAATGCAAAAAAATCATCTAAATGAACCATATTCTTAAAATATGAAGCAAATACCTTAAATTTTTCCCAAAAACCGCAGGTTTTTCGGGTTTAGGTACTTAACTG
>JAEIGA010002920.1_pt1 | contig 26930 bp, 23 predicted proteins | sample 9270691 | NCBI WGS metagenome assembly JAEIGA01 (sample SAMN17057246, study PRJNA624740) | gut metagenome | biome: biome; isolation source: fecal sample | host: Bos grunniens | place: China: Xizang | collected 2019 | reverse complement strand
GCAAAGGTCGTTAATACCTACGATTTCGATGTCATTTCTGTTTTGAGCAGCACGGAAAACGAAACGTCCGATACGGCCAAAACCATTAATACCTACTTTAGTCATAATTGTAATAAATAAAATATTGGGTTTATAATCTTTTTACCTTGCTTTAGTTTAAGCGATGCAAAATTACTACTTTTTTTTTAATTTACATATAATCAGATGCAAAGAATTAAAATAAATAGTTCAAAAATTCTAAAATAGGGGTATTATGCTCCTATAAAGGAAAAAAATCACTATTTTTGTAGAAAAATAAACATAAAATAATTAAACAATAAACATTATGAAAAAGTTCATTAACGAGTTTAAGGAATTTGCCGTTAAAGGTAATGTAGTTGACATGGCTGTCGGTGTTATCATCGGTGGTGCGTTTGGGAAAATTGTTTCGTCATTGGTTAATGATGTAATTATGCCTGTAATGGGTAAAATCACAGGAAATGTTTCGTTTACCGATCTCAAATATGAGCTCACAGCCGCAGTTATGAATGGCGAAGAGGTCGTTACTCCTGCCGTTTATCTCAGCTATGGTCAATTCCTCCAAAATATATTAGACTTCATTATTGTTGCATTCTGTATTTTTTGTATGGTAAAAGCTTTAATGAAACTTAAAAAGAAAAAAGAAGAAGCACCTGCAGCTCCTCCTGCTCCTTCAAAAGAGGAAGTATTGCTTACTGAAATTCGCGACCTTCTTAAAGAAAAGAAATAAGAAAGGTGCGACCGATTTTTCTTATCGGATATATGGGTTGTGGCAAGTCAACTATGGGGCGTGCTGTCTCACAGTTGACAGGCTTCTCGTTTATTGACCTTGATAATTATATTGAGGGTCGTTATCGTCTCTCGGTCAAAGAAATCTTTGCAGAGCGAGGCGAAGCCGGATTTCGTGAAGTTGAGCGGCGTATGCTTCAAGAAGTTGCCGACTTTGAAGATGTGATTGTGGCTTGCGGCGGAGGCACTCCATGTTTTTTTGATAATATGGAGTATATGAACGAGCGAGGCACAACCGTTTTTCTCAATACGCCTATTGAGCGATTACACTCTCGATTGATGCGAGGACGGCACAAGCGCCCCCTTATCGCAGATAAAAACGATGAGGAGCTGATGGTGTTTATAAAAGAGGCTCTTGCCAAGCGTATGGAGCATTACAAAAAAGCTCAGATTGAATTTTCATCTGAGCGTCTTGAAAATAAATCTGAGATAGAAAACACAGCTCGTGAATTTGTTGAACTATTGTCAATACCCGTTATGGGGTAATTGAAAATACTATGGCACGAAGAAAATTTTATGTAGTGTGGGTTGGCTTTAATCCCGGTATTTATGACACCTGGGAAGAATGTGAGGCACAAATAAAAAATTTCCCCGGGGCAAAGTATAAAGCATTCGACGATCAAACGACAGCCACGCTTGCTTTTCGTGGAGACTCGTCAGAGCATATTGGAGTATTACGTTCGATTGCTTCGCATAAAGCTAATGTTATTAATTATGCCGCATTTCCTGAAATCATTCTTGATAGCATAGCTGTTGATGGGGCTTGTGCCAAAAATCCAGGGCCAATGGAATATCGTGGCGTAAATGTACGCACCGGTGAGCAAATTTTCCATGTTGGACCTCTCGATGATGGTACAAATAATGTAGGCGAATATCTTGCTCTTATTCATGCACTTGCCATGCTCGACAACCAAGGAGACACCACAACACCCATTTATAGCGACTCACGTACAGCTATCTCATGGGTGAGAAAAGGGGCTCATCGTTCGACACTCGCACACACACCAAATAACGCACGTATTTTTGAATTGCTTGAGCGTGCCGATAAATGGCTCCTTGCACACTATCCGGTAAAAAACACCATTTACAAATGGGATACCGACCAATGGGGCGAAATCCCCGCCGACTTCGGTAGGAAATAAAATTTATAGAATTAAGGTTCTATATAATAATTATGTTAGATATAAAGGATAAATATCTTTCAGGTTTCAAATTTATTGACCTATTTGCCGGAATAGGTGGATTTCATTATGCCTTAGAGTCATACGGAGCAATGTGTGTATATGCTTCAGAATGGGACGAATATGCCAAAGAAACATACGAGAAGAACTTTGGGATTCGTCCTGACGGCGATATAACAAAAGTTTCAGAAAAGGATATTCCTGAACATGATATTTTGTGTGGTGGATTTCCATGTCAAGCGTTTTCAATATCAGGAAAACAAAAAGGGTTTGAGGATACTCGAGGAACTTTGTTTTTTGATATAGTAAGAATTGTTCGGTATCATAAGCCCAAAGTTGTGTTTTTAGAAAATGTAAAAAATCTAATTACACATGATTCGGGAAATACTTTTAGGATAATTCTAAATACATTATCTGAACTTGGGTATAACACATATTATAAGGTGTTGAACACGAGTGATTACGGCTTGCCTCAAAATAGAGAACGAGTGTATATTGTTGCATTTGATACCAGTCTTAAAATTAAAAACTTTGATTTTCCTCAGCCAATTGGCGAACGAGTTTGTTTACAGTCGATATTGGAACTGACCCCAAATGCTAAAATTATAGAAAGAGATGATATTGTTTATACAAAACAATATGAAGAAGAGTTTGAAACAACATTGTTTGGGCAACAGTTGGTATTGCCTAATCGGCCTATACAAATAGGCAAAGTGGGAAAGGGTGGTCAAGGAGAGCGAATTTATAACATATTAGGGCATGCGATAACTTTATCGGCCTATGGAGGCGGAGTTGGCTCTAAAACAGGACTATATCAAGTTGGAGATGTCGTGCGCAAGCTGTCGACAAGAGAGTGTGCAAGATGTCAAGGATTTCCCGACTCGTTTATAATCAATCCAAAAGAGCAACAAGCTTATAAACAATTTGGAAATAGCGTATCGATTAACGTATTGCAGAAGATTGTAGGTCAAATTGTTCAATCTTTAAAGTGTGTAAGCAATGAATGAAAAACAAAAATGGGGTAGTCAAGTAGCTAAAAATGGCTTCAAAAATGAAAAACAGGTAGCTGAAAAATTCAACAGATGGGAATCTGATGCTGATGCACAACAATGGCTTGGGCTAATGGGTTATGACTTGACCAAAATAGAGAAAGTTTATGCTACGACAAAGGTTCCCAAAAAGAGCAAAACAGATGTTCAAATCCAAGTAACGGTATATTATAAAGATGCCATTGATGCTCAAAATTTACAAGTAAAGTTGGTGTCAAATAGCAGAAACGGTTTTAATCAAGTTGATAGACGGTGGGTGTCGGCTTGTGTAGAGCAATGGGGAATGCCTAATGAAGTAGGTGAGATTTTTAGATATTTTTCGGGGGAGTATAAGCCCAAAATACAAGCACCTAAAGATGAACGAAGAATGTTTATGACTGAATTTTCGCAAAAGGAACAAATGCTCGTTTTGAATTGGTTGGAAGAAAACAAAGTGATGATAGTGAGCGATATCCTAAAAGGACGAGGTGAATTTGCTGCCGAATGGATTTTAGTTGCTAAAAATACAGAGCAGGAGACTGCGTATATTTTTAGATCAATGAACTATTACATGAATAAAATGGGAAATGGTCCGGTTGAAATAACAAGCAAAGGAAGCATTAAGATCAATAAAATCACATTACAACGAAAAGGTGGCGATGGTGGTCGTCTTTCTGCCAACCAAATACAGTTTAAGGTTAATCCGTTGTTGTTGTTTGAGCAATAGCATTCCCAATATTGGCTGAATCCAAAAATTATATTGCAAAATAGAGGTGAACATACTAATAGGCTCACCTCTATTTACATTATGAGAAACTTTTATTAAATGCGTGATTTGATAGCTGCAGTAGCTTCTTCGTAGCCTGGTTTTTCGAGGAGGGCAAACATGTTGCGTTTGTAGTCCTCTACACCTGGTTGGTTGAATGGGTTAACGCCAAGGATATAACCACTGATACCACAGGCTTTTTCAAAGAAGTAAATCAACTGTCCGAGGTACTCTTCTTTGAGAGCCGGGATAGTGATTTGGAGGTTGGGCACACCACCGTCGATGTGTGCGATGCGAGTGCCGAGCTCAGCCATTTTGTTCACTTTGTCAACGTGTTTGCCGGCGATGTAGTTCAACCCGTCGAGGTTGGCTTCGTCGCTTGGGATAATCACTGAGTGGGCTTGCTCTTCAACCGAAAGAACTGTTTCAAAGATGGTGCGTTCGCCATCTTGAATCCATTGACCCATTGAGTGGAGGTCGGTTGAGTTGTCAACGGCAGCAGGGAATATACCTTTAAGGTCTTTACCTTCGCTTTCGCCATAGAGTTGTTTCCACCATTCACCGAAGAAGTGGAGTTTAGGGTTGTAGTTTACGAGAATCTCAATTTTTTTGCCAGCATTGTAGAGGGCATTACGAGTTTTTGCGTATATCTCGGTAATATTATCGGCAGAGTGTTCTTTAGTTGCATTTTCCATGTCAACAGCACCTTGCATGAGGGCTTTGATGTCAAAACCAGCAACAGCAATAGGCAATAAACCTACAGGGCTGAGAACAGAGAAACGGCCACCTACATTGTCGTCGATAACGTATGTTTTGTAGCCTTCTTCGGTAGCGAGTTGGCGAAGTGCACCGCGTTTTGCGTCGGTGATTGCCACGATGCGACGAGCAGCCTCGGCTTTGCCCATTTGAGCTTCAAGTTGTGCCTTGAGCAAACGGAATGCGATAGCCGGTTCGGTAGTTGTTCCCGATTTAGAGATTACGATAATACCGAATTTTTTATCTTTGAGATAGTTTTGAAGTTCATAAAGATAGTCTTCTCCAATATTTTGACCTGCAAAAAGTACGGCTGGAGAAGTACCACGATAAGCAGCAAAAGAGTCGCTGAGGGCCTCAATTACAGCCTTTGCACCGAGGTAGCTGCCACCGATACCGATTGCAACAACAGCTTCGCAGTCGTTGCGAAGTGATTGAGCAGTAGCGTTGATATCGTCGAGCAAACTTGTCGGGGTGCGAGAGGGGAGATCGAGCCAACCAAGGAAATCATTCCCTTCGCCCGATGCGTTATGTAGTTTTTGAAGACCATCGGCAGCAGCAGCGTCGAGAGCTTCGATTTGTGCTTCAGAGATAGTTCCGAGCACATCTTTAATATTTACATTAATAGTTTTCATTGTAGATTAATGCGAAATGTAATATTTATATTTGTTATTTATTAATGCTAAACAAATTATTTTATACAAATGTTTCAGCCATTGCACGAATCGCTTTTTCGGGCGACACGCGACGATAAAGAATGTCGTACATTCCATTGAGAATTGGAGTATCAACATTCAATTTTTGATTTATTTGATATATGCAATTTGTTCCGTAATATCCTTCGGCAATTTGTTCCATTTCCATTTTTGCTACTTTTACCGAATATCCTTTGCCAATGAGCGATCCAAAGTTATGGTTGCGTGAGAAGCGAGAATAAGATGTTACGAGCAGGTCACCAAGATACACCGAGTCGCAAATTTGTCGTTGGCGAGGAGCAGCTGTTTCGAGGAAACGTTCCATCTCGCGAATAGCATTTGCCACAAGCATTGCCGAGAAATTGTCTCCTTTCTTCATGCCGTGAACGATGCCGGCAGCAATAGAATAGACGTTCTTGAGAACTGCTGCATATTCAATGCCGTCAACATCGTCAGATGTAATAGTGTGAGTGTTGCGACTTGCCAAACATGCGGCAAATTTTTCGGCATGCGGCAAGTCATGACCACCAACGGTGAGATATGATGGGCGAGAGAGAGCTACCTCTTCGGCATGGCATGGACCACTAACCACCAACATGTGGTCGCGATGCACACCATATTTTTCTATCATATAGTCGGTGATTAGTACATTCTCATCGGGAACGATGCCTTTCACTGCCGATACTATATATTTGTTGCTAATGTCAACGGTGAGTTTGGCGAGGTGATCTTTGAAGTAGGGCGATGGCATAACCATGAGTAATGTGTCGCACTCAGAACACACCTTGTTGATGTCGCTTGAAAATTCAATGCGTTGTACATCGAAGTGAACATCTGAGAGGTAGGCGGGATTGTGACGAAAGCGTTTGAAGTCTTCTATACGATCATCGCGACGCATATACCAGTCAATCATCTCGCAGTTTTCAAGCAACAGCTTTGCGAGAGCAGTAGCCCAACTACCGCCCCCCATCACTGCTATTCGTCCTGGAAAATTCATTTAGTGTATTTTTTGGTAAATAATAAGGTATAAACTCAAGAAATCAGATGCTATTATTTTTTAGCACTGTCAATCCACGCATTTACATCGTCGATTGATGGGTTTTTAAGTTCGAGTTTATACTTTTTGTTAATTCCACAAAGGTCTTGGTGTAATTTGCCTGCACCGGCTTCGGCAAGGGCGTCGATGGTTAGCACACCTGCTTTTTGCATAGGAGCTACCCATTCGGCAGGAACGCCGATAGCTGTATATGCTTCCTCTTTGTCGCGACGTTGAGTCTTTTCGGGACGCATTTGTGGGAATAACAACACTTCTTGAATGGTAGTTTGCCCGGTCATGAGCATAACAAGACGGTCCATACCGATACCCATGCCCGATGTAGGAGGCATGCCATATTCAAGAGCACGAATAAAGTCTTTGTCGATAATCATTGCTTCGTCATCGCCTTTTTCGGCAAGACGCATTTGCTCTACGAAGCGTTCATATTGGTCGATTGGGTCGTTTAGCTCAGAATAAGCGTTGGCAAGTTCCTTTCCATTAACCATTAACTCGAAACGTTCGGTCAATTCAGGGTTATTGCGATGACGTTTGGTCAATGGCGACATTTCGATAGGATAGTCGATGATAAATGTAGGTTGAATGTAGTTCCCTTCACATTTTTCACCGAAGATTTCATCAATGAGTTTACCTTTACCCATTGTTTCGTCGGCTTCGATGCCGAGTTGCTTGCACACATCACGAAGTTGAGCTTCGTCCATGCCCGAGATGTCGATACCGGTAAATTCTTTGATGGCATCAATCATTGTAACGCGTTTATATGGAGCTTTGAAGTCGATGATGTTGTCGCCAACTTTCACTTGTGTGGTGCCGTTCACTTCAAGAGCGATGCGTTCAATCATTTTTTCGGTGAAGTCCATCATCCAGTTGTAGTCCTTGTAGGAAACATAGATTTCCATACAAGTAAACTCAGGATTGTGAGTGCGGTCCATACCCTCGTTACGGAAGTTCTTTGAGAATTCGTAAACCCCTTCAAAACCACCTACAATAAGGCGTTTGAGATATAGCTCATCGGCAATGCGTAGATACAAAGGAATGTCGAGCGCATTGTGGTGAGTGATAAATGGACGAGCCGATGCACCACCGGGGATTGATTGAAGAATAGGAGTTTCAACTTCCATGTAACCATGTTCGTTGAAATAATTACGCATAGAGGTGTAAACCTTGTTACGCTTGATAAATATTTCTTTCACTCCATCGTTTACTACCAAGTCAACATAGCGACGGCGATAACGTAACTCAGGGTCATCAAATGCGTCGTATGTAACCCCATCTTTCACTTTAACAATAGGTAGTGGACGCAATGATTTGCTCAATACGGTGAGTTTTTGAGCGTGAACGGTAATTTCTCCCATTTGAGTGCGGAATACATATCCGTCGATACCCACAAAGTCGCCAATGTCAAGAAGTTTTTTGAATACTACGTTGTATTGGTCTTTGTTTTCGTCGGGACAAAGGTCATCGCGACTGATATATACTTGTATGCGACCGCAAGAGTCTTGGATTTCAATAAATGAAGCCTTACCCATGATGCGACGGCTCATGATACGACCGGCGATACTCACTTCACGTTGAGGTTCATCATCTTTGAAATTTTCTTTTATTTCATCGGTATAACCTGTTACCTTAAACTCTGCTGCGGGATATGGATCGATACCCATTTTGCGCATTTCGTCGAGACTGCCACGACGCACTATTTCTTGTTCGCTTAATTCAAGTATGTTCATAATTGTATATAACTTTTCTAAATTACGAAATATATTGGCAAAGATACGAAAAACTATTCAAAACGACACTATAATTACACAATTAAGCATATTTGTGTGCAAGTGTGCAAGAAAATTAGGGGGAGAGCCTGAATTTTGGCATTCCAAGGGCTGACGCATGGTAATTTTACGCCCTATCCGGCTTTGCTGTCGTTAGTGACCTTAACAACCTTAAGGTCTCTAAAAGTTGCGATGCCAGGAGAAAGCAAGCGAGCAACCCTTGTGGATTGCTCGCTTGCTATTGATTTATAGTAACTATATTTTCTATAGTTTGCTATTTATTTGCTATTTACTTCACAAGAACTTTTGTTGCTTTGTTGCCTTGAACTTTGATGAAGATGCCGTTTGATGGGTTGGCAACTTTCACGCCTTGGAGGTTGTAGTATTCGATAGGAGCATTGTTGTTTTCGATTTGTTCGAGACATTCAACGCCACTAATATCGCTTTTTGGCTCAACTGCGAAAGTGAATTTTTCGGCAATTGTACCTGCTACGAAGTGATAGATATAAACCGAACAGCTTGTATAAGGAACAGCGATGAAGCTACCGAAACCTTGACCAATACCCGATTTGACGTTGTCGGCATGGTAAGCTACGATTTCGCCTTCTTCATTGAAGATTGCAAATGCTGTACAGCGAGTGTTGGTAGTACCATCGAGAGTGATAGGCATGATGTAGTATGATTTGTCGTAAATCTTGAACCAATCAAAACCTTCGTTTGACGCGTTTTTAGTTGAGTAGCCCTCAGGAGTTGCAGCTGAGAAGTTGTGAGCTACTACCATTGCAGAGTTGTCGTCGTTCCAAGCATAAACATAAGCAGTGTTTGTGCGGTTACGCATGATGAAAGAGTTAGACAAGTCGCCATTTTCATCCATAAGAGCGTCGATTTCTGCTACAGTTTCAAATGCAGGTTGAGCAATGCATGAAGTAGAGAGTGAGAGTGATGTATTGTTAGATACTTGTGAGTAATCATAATCAACTTCGCCATTCACAATCTTAGCGATAAGAGCTGTTGAACTTGTGTTAGGAGTGAGGAACACATAAGCACCTTCGTCGCTGAGCATGTTACCACGAATGCGACCAATTTGGTCAATACGGAATGGAGTGTAACCTTCGATAGATGAAAGGTCAAGCTTATAGGTGTTCTTCAAATCAGCAGAGATGATTACGAAGTTAGCACCTGAAGCAGCACCCGACCAGTTAGTTTGTATAAGGATGTTACCGGCATCGTCGCTGCTGATAGCAGGGCCGTTAGCTGATGTGCCCCAATGAGTTGATAGGGCTGAAGAGCAATCGTAGTAGTCGGTAGAGCCTGTTTCGGTCAATTCGATGATTTTGCCATTTGCTTTGTCAACAGCGATTAAGTGATCATTAGAAACAGCTGCAAAACGAACATCGCCACCACCAGGTGTGCCAGGAACGTTTGTAGTGTTTTGCCACAAGCGAGTGAGGCCAACAGCTACTTGAGGTTCTGAAGGTTTGTCGGTAGCAGTACCAGTTACGGTGATAGTTTTAGAAGCAGCACCAGCAGCAGTTACTGTGATAGTAGCAGAGTGGTTGCCTTTAGCAGTAGGAGCGTATGTAACAGTAACATCACCCGAACTTGCTACTGAAGTAGCCGAAAGTGAGAACATGTTAGCATTAGCGCCTGAAAGAGCGATAGAAATGTTTCCTGTGAGGTTTACACCCGATACATTGAATGCTTGAGAAGCTGTTTCGCCAGTGTAAGCGTTAAGAGCGATAGAGCTTGTGCTTACGCTCAAAGTAGGTTCAGAAGTGTGAACTTTTGCAGCACCGTAGCGATAGTGAGCGATACCTTGCATGCTACAATTTACCCACACTTCAACACCTTCAGTGCCGTTTACTTCAACTTCGATACCAGTGTTGAGGTTGGTGTTACGAGTTGTACCAAGACCATTTGCAGGATATTCACCTACATTGATAGCGTTAGCCCAGCCGTTAGAAGCGTCGATGAGAACAACGCGGCTCGCAGTCAAAGTAGAAGAACCAGTTGCATATGTAGTTGCAAATGCATATTGTTTACCTTTGAAAGTGAAAGGATAGAAGTCGTTACCCTCGATGATGCCGTTCAATACATCAGAGTCGAGAGTAGTTTCAACGCTACCCGATGCCGATACTAATGTTGGGTAAATGCCACGGCCGATGATCCAATATTTACCATCACCATTAGGAACAACGCGAGGAGAAGTGCCTGCGTCAACACCACTAACAGAGATTGTAGTAGGAGTAGTTGAAGCAACACCGTTAGTTACTTTATACTTGAGGATAGTACCAGCCGAAAGGAACAAGATAGAACCATTGCTGAGGTTGCCTTCAAAGCTCATACAGTCGCCCACGCGAGCGCAACCACCGAGGTCGGTAGTTTCAAGAAGTACGCGAGGAGTAGAGTTGTCGGTATCCCATATATATGCTTTAAGAGTGTTAGAAGAAGCAAGGTTGGCAGCAACCAATTTGCCATCTACTACTTGTCCGTCCATGATAGAGAGAGTACCACCTGTTACGCCTGAAGTGTTGATGCTTGTAATGTATTTGCCCGATTGAGCATCAACAACAGAGATTGAAGTTGTGCTAGGCATAATGGTGTAGAGTTTGCCATTGCCATAAGCGATGTTACGAATAGCAGCGAAGTCGCTTGCCCAGTTGGTGCCAGTAGGAGTTTTGCCTGAGAGTTCGCTATAGTTCCACACTTCGTTGAATTTGAGACTACATTTACCAGTAACGGCAACAGTAGTAGATACTGCTTTGCCCGCTTTGGTAGTGCCTTTAAGAGTAATTGTGCCAGTAGTAACACCTTCGGTAGTGGGTTTGAAAGTTACGCGCACTTTACCGCTAAGAGTACCTGAAGATACAGAAGTGTTATTAGCAACAGTGAACGCCGAGTTGCTTGAAGAAACGGTGATAGCGCCACTCATGTTTGAACCTGATACAGTGATGTCGGCATAAACTGTTTCGCCAACGCCTGCAGTTAGAGATACTTCATTTTTGTCGGTTTTAATATTGCCGAGCATTGTAGTAGGAGTTGACAATGTAGGAAGAGATGCAGGATCGAGGTCGTCGGTAGTGATGAAGTCAACACCCATATTACCATATTTAGTATATTCGCTAGTTGAGTTGATTGACCAAGCGTTAACCAATAGACCATTGTCGTGATAAGCTTGCACACCTGCTTTAGTGATACCACTACCTACGCCAGGGCCAATGTGAGCCTTGTTTGTGATACACCATGAACGGCTGCTTTCAAATGCAGTATCATAGCAAAGATACATGATTTCCATATCGGGGTAGTTGGTTTTCACATATTGCAAACATTTTTGCATAGAAGTGAAGATGTAGCAATTGTTGCGGAAACCTTTTTCTTCAACGATTTTTACCAATGCAGGAATGTTAGAACAGTCATTTGAGTTGATACCTGTAGCCCATTTAAATTCAATCACAGGAGCTACACCATATTCTTTACAAATGTCGAGATACTCTTCAAGAGTACAAATGTAACCGGTATAAGCAACACCGTCGCGAGTTTGTGAAAGCTTCAACGATTTGAGATAAGAAAGAGTGTTAGAAGCAATAGCAGGTTGTCCTGATGCTTTAGTGAGGTTGTCGTCGTGCCAACACACAAATTTACCGTCTTTCGTTACTTTAATGTCTGTTTCAAGGTAGTCATAACCTTTCTTTGCGCCGTTGATAAATGCTTGGGAAGTGTTTTCAACACCCCAAATACTACCACGGTGACCTACAAGATAAGGCTGCGCCGATACCGATACTACGGTCGCGACTGCGAGGAGAAGAGTGATAAGTTTTTTCATCTTGTTAAATTTAAGTAAATATTAATTTTATGTTGTTTCATGATTTGAATAAACAAATTTATTGAAATTTATGCAAATATCAATCAGTTACAGAGTTAATTTTTATTTTTTAACAATCATTTTTGACACACCGAGAGTGTTGACAATATATACGCCATGTTCCTATAAAGTCAGATTTGCGTATTTCTGCGGTTTTGGAGAGAACTGTCTAAACACAAAAAGGGGGAACGATTTCTCTTCCCCCTCTCATTGATATATTGCACATTTTTAGTCGATTTCTTGGTCGGCTTCGTATCCTCCCATTTCGCGAATAGCGTTTTTAAGGATAACATATTGTTGGAAGAGGTGGTTAATGGGTACTTCACCTTTAGTGTAGTCGTGCATTGGACTCTTGAGGAAGAAGCTGAGGAAGCGTTGAGTGCCCCAACGACCTGCACGAGCAGCTAAGTCGCTCAATAATACAAGGTCGAGACATAAGGGAGCCGCGAGGATAGAGTCGCGACAAAGGAAGTCAATCTTGATTTGCATTGGGTAACCCATCCAACCGAAGATGTCGATATTGTCCCAACCTTCTTTGTTGTCGTTGCGAGGTGGATAGTAGTTGATACGCACTTTGTGATAGTAGTCGGTATATAAATCGGGTTGTTCTTCAGGAACAAGGATTGATTCGAGAGTAGAAAGTTTAGAAACTTCTTTTGTGCGGAAGTTGGCAGGCTCATCAAGAACAAGTCCGTCGCGATTGCCGAGAATGTTAGTAGAGAACCAACCGGCAAGCCCTAAGCAACGTGTGCCGATAATAGGAGCGAAGCCTGATTTAACGAGAGTTTGACCGGTTTTGAAGTCTTTACCGGCAATAGGAAGCTTGGTTTTTTCTGCCATTTCCCACATCGCAGGAATGTCAACAGTGGTATTAGGAGCACCCATAATGAAAGGAGCACCTTCGGCCAATGCGGCGTAAGCGTAACACATTGAAGGAGCAATGTTTTCAGTATCGTTCGCTTTCATTGCGGCTTCGAGGTCGGCAAGAGTATAATGAACTTTTTCGTTTATGGGAACATATACTTCGGTAGAAGCTGACCATAGAACTACGATGCGATCAACTCCATGTTCTTTTTTGAAGTTGCGAATGTCTTCGCGAAGTTGCTCGGTCATATCCCAGCGGTCTTTGCAATCTTTTACGTTGTTGCCTTCAAGGCGTTTAGCGAAGTTCTTGTCAAAAGCCGCTTTCATAGGAACGATTTTTTCAAGTTCGTCCTTAACAGGAAGAATGTCTTTTTCTTTTAGGACTTCGCAGTTCATTGCCGATTCAAAGGCATTTTCGGGATAAACGTCCCAAGCACCAAACACGATGTCGTCGAGTTTTGCCATTGGTACGATTTCATCATATTTGAGATATTTTTTGTCAGCACCTTTGCCCACACGAATTTTATCATATTGAGTCATTGAACCCACCGGTTTTGCAAGACCTTTACGAGACATCAAAACACCGGTCATAAAAGTCGTAGTAACAGCACCAAGACCTACAACCAACACTCCAAGTTTTCCTTCGGCAGTTTTTACGTTACTTTTCATCTATTATATAATTATAGGTTATTATTATTTTAAAGTCTTTTATGATTAGTTATAGCACATAAAAATTAACATGTAAAATTACAGATTGTTTTTTATCTGAATAGTTTTTCTAATATAAACTTCCCTTATTTTTGTAAATTAAGGTTAAATTAAAACCTGTTTAGTAAAAAAAGACAAAGAATGAAGAAGAAAAGGAGATGTTATTGTTAATGAATTAAAATGAGGCTATTTCGGTTAGATTAGAGATGATGCATGGATGGGTAATGGCATCTTCATCGGCAGTCCAACCTTTCCCTTTAATCCAAGCTACATTACAACCAATTGTTTCGGCTGGCACAATGTCTTTTTTATAGCTATCTCCAATCACAAGAACTTCTTTTGGCGTTAGCCCTAATGCTTCAACGCCGAGGGCAAAAATGTGAGGGTCGGGTTTGCGAACACCAACTACTGCCGATTCAACTATCGTTTTGAAATAATGACGTAGATTGAAGTCGGCAAGAACACTTTCTACGTTGCCATAAAAATTAGACACAAGCACCAAAGGAAATTTTGCATGAAGAGCTTCGATTGTCGGGCGAGCTTCTTCAACGCATTGGCGAGCCGACTCGTAACAATATTTTGCCACAATCAATGCTTTTTCGTCGATGATTGATGTGTTAATGAGATTTTGCTCGGCAAGATAACCAAGTTCAATACGCATTTTTATTAGAAGCAGGTCGTAGAAGTTGTGTTGAGGTTGAATGTGAGGGTTGCGAGCCAATTCACGCTCGGCAAACACATAACATTCGCGAAATTGTTCTTTTGTTACGTTAATTTGGGCTATTTGATAACCATTCCAAATTATTTCGCTCCAATGCACCCCACGACTATCGATTGTGCCACCATAGTCAAAAATGATGCCTTTAATATTTCCCATCTTCAAGCTCTTTTGTGAAACGTCGGCAGAATCGTTCATGGCAACAAATCATATAAATCAACATTATATTGAGAACTGTTAGTTCAAATGCGAAATACAACCATGGCATTTGCAAAAACAAAGAAGCAAACAGTGCAAACGTGCGAGTGTTAAATGAGAGCATATTGGTGTATTTCATCATAGGTAGTGATTTCACTCGAAAAGCGTCTCGAAAAGCTTGTGATGGTACATTGTTTCCCCACTTTTGCACCATGGCTTTGCGAAGTCGTTGCATAGCCGGAGTGAGACGTTCTTGGCTTTTAGTGTAGTTAAAGTAGAAAAAAAGCACAAGTTTTTGAAACCAATGTTTGCTCCACCATGATAGTTGCGAAAATTTTTCTTTGATTTGAACCGAGCTGTCGAGCTCGCTACCTTCTTCGCCTTTGAGGAAATAGAGGTGGAAATTGCGATAATAGTCGGCCATTGCTGCTTGTTGCCCATGGAAAAATCCGGCAGTAATGGCTATGGCCCAAATGAGCCAAGGTGAGTTGGGGAAGAAGTTGTTTGTGGCGTTGGTGCGAAAACATATAGCAAAATATATTGCAAGAAACCATAAATCACTGCTCACCCCATCGAGAATGCGGCCAACGCGTGAATATTGTTTTGTCATGCGAGCTAATTGCCCATCGGCACTATCAAATGAATTAGCCCACACAAGCAGAACGATTCCAATTATATTTAACCAAATGTCGTTGAAGTAAAACATAACACCGGCTCCCATGCCGATAAATATTGAGGCAATGGTAATGGCATTGGGAGTGATGCCGAGTTTTTTTGCTAAGCAAGCCCAAGCATAACCTATGGGGCGATAGAAGATAAGGTCGAATGTTTCTTCAGTGTCCATCGATTTTAGAGTGTCGCGATAGCTTGCATTTTTAGTTGTATCTTTATCAGCCATTGTTATTTTTGTTCTTTGATGGAGTTTAATATACATTTAGCTATGTGAGGAGCCGCTTCATCTCGGCATGGAGCGAAGCTGGGCCAGTCGTTGAAGTCAATGACGCGAATTTTGCCTTCGGGCGATATGATGCAGTCGCCACCATAGATTTTTACATCGAGAACCTCAGATGCATTTTGGCATATTTGTTGCAATTTTTCTTCGTCGAATTTAATGCCTTGCGACCTCCCATTAATGGCTTCATGCCCATATTTGCTATGCCCAAGGTCGAAAGGATAAAACCAATAGAAGAAAGGAGTACCTTGCACTCCATAAAATTTAATCAAGTCGCCCACGAGGTGTTTGTTGATTACGGCTCGAGGAATACCCCGAAGGAAGTATTCGTGTAATAACTCTTGAGCTTCTTGAGGGTGTCGCACATAGCTCACATCTTCTTTGTGCATGGCATGGAAATCTCCTCGTTTAATCCAACATTGAGTAAATCCTGCTTTCTCAAGAGCGTCGATAACACTTTCGTTGGTGTTTACCATAAGGCTTTCGGGATAGGGAATGTTGCTACCGATTAGAATGCGAGTCATGCGTTCACGAGTGCAATTTTCTATGCCATAACCTGAGTTAATTATTATTCGCCCTTCGTCTTCCAATTTTTGAAGAAGTGCGATGGATTTTTGCTCGCGACACATATTGATAATAATGTCTTCGCCGGCTTTCCCTGTGATGAATTGTTCTTCGCTATATACGTTTACGATGCAACCGCGTTTGCGAAGCTGTTCGGCTACGGCATTAAATATTGCCGCATCGTTGCCTATGTGGTTAGGCGAGAAAGCTCCGGCTCTCATTACGCCTGCGATTGTTATATCGGACATCGTTTTTTTTATATTTTGTGAATAATGATGTTTGTTAGAGGTCTAATAGCGTGAAGCAATAAAAGCTTCGGCAGTTTCGATATCTCCGGCATGATCGACATCGACAATTTTCTCAAATGGGAATGCTTTTAGCTTTAATCCGGCATCAACCAATGCTCGTTGGTAGTTTCGCATGCGTGACACTCCGTTTTTCATGCAGTTTTCGAGTATGCGAAGTGCCTGAGGAGTCAATCCATAGATTCCTCCCGAAATAAACTTGACATCGTCCCATGCCGCATCTTTGAATGCTGTGATGTTGAGGTTGCTATCAGTGTCGATGTATAATGGTTTTTCGTCATCGATAAATGATGTTACCGCCATATATCCATCGGCACCTGTTGTGTCGTTTTCAAATGCTTCGATGTATTTTTTGAATTCTTTTTCGTGGAAAATTGTGTCAACTGTAGTGAGGCAAAATTTACCATTTTCAAACTGGCGACTCACTTCATAAAAACTATGCATAGAGCTTGGCGTTGATTTAATCACTAATCGAAACGGCACCTGAATGTCGAGGCTTTCAAGATATTCACGCACTTGGTGCATTTCTTCATTTATGATGATGCTTAGAGATGTAGCGTTGCATCGCATGAAAATGTCGATGAGGCGTTTTATCATCGGGGTGCCATTGAGAGATACAAGAGGTTTAGGGAGCTTTACCCCTTCTTGAACCAATCTTGAGCCTTCGCCCGCAGCAATGATAGCATAGTTCATAATATATAGTGAAGTTTAAGTTTGTGATGAGTTATTTATTTTGTAGGTTGCGAAAAAAGAATCCTTTTATGTTTAGGTCCTGAAACACGAAGTATCGTTGTAGGAGAATGTTCCAAAACACCGACACAAAAAATGCAACAAGCAATTGTGCAGCCATGAAGCACCCTGCATCTTTGAATCCAATCTCTTTAAGCCAATTCCAATTAACGAATAGATAGTGAATAAAATCAGTGCCGTAGGAATTAAGCATCAGACTGCCAATCCACACCATGGCATATTTTATGGCAACCATGCGTTTGCTCACAGTGTTGCCTTGAAAAGTCCACTTATAATTTAAGAAACAATTAATCACGCCACCGGTAGTTGCTCCTATCGCTTTTGAATAAAGGGGACCAAGGGGGGTAAATTCAAAAAGAATCAAACTCAATATAAAGTCGCTCCACGCCGATATTTGCGAGGTAACAGTGGCTTGTAGGAGTATTTTGAATTCCTTTTTTGATTTGAATTGCGGTGGTATGAGTTTCTTTAGATTCATTGTTAAGTCAAGACCGTTTTAGTCGGTTGGCTCATCTTTTGTGAGATCAAGCACAACATTGTCTTTTCCTTTATCAAAATATTGTTTGCGAAGTGGGTTGCGGTGGATATATGCTTCGTTGCGACGGCTACGCACCACATCAATGGCATGATAAATAGCTTCACGCATCGAAGTCTCATAGGCTGTTCCTTTGCCCACTATGTCATATCCTGTGCCATGGTCGGGCGAAGTGCGAACGTAGTCAAGTCCGGCGGTGAAGTTTACGCCATTTTCCATCGCAAGAGTTTTGAAAGGGGTGAGACCTTGGTCGTGATACATTGCTAAAATACCATCGAATTTAGAGTATAATCCACTGCCGAACAGACCATCGGCTGCGTATGGGCCATAACATTGTATCTTGTTTTCGCGACCTTCAACCAATGCAGGGGTTATAACCTCTTGTTCTTCTTTGCCAAGAAGCCCATTTTCGCCGGCATGAGGGTTGAGCGATAATACAGCAATGCGAGGGTAATTGATGCCGAAATCGTTTTTGAGAGAATTGTTAAATATCTCAAGTTTTTCAACGATTGCTTCTTTAGTAATGGCTGCCGGAACTTTGGCGAGAGGCAAGTGAGTAGTTACTAATGCTACTCTCACACTGTCGTTGCAAAGAATCATCAATGCTTTTTTGTTATCGCCAAGCGATGCTTCAAGATATTCGGTGTGTCCCGGGAAAGTGAATGTGTCGCTTTGAATGCTGTCTTTGTTGATGGGGGCAGTAACAAGAGCGTCAATAGCTCCGTTTCGAAGGTCGGCAACGGCTTGCTCAAGGGCAATAAACGCCGCTTTGCCGGCAATGGCAGTAGCTTTGCCCGGCTCAAGAAGGGTGTCTTCACCCACAACGTTGATTATGTTGCATGCACCATCGCGAGCTTCGGTGGCATGTGCCACTTGGTTTATTGCAAATTGTGGCAAATCGAGTTGTTTGCGATAATAATTGGCGATTTTAGCCGAGCCATATATAATGGGGGTGCATAACTCAAACATTCGAGAATCCTCAAGAGCTTTGAGAATTACTTCATAGCCTATGCCATTGATGTCGCCATGGGTAATTCCCACTTTTATTTTTCTGTTTTCTTTCATTGGTATAATTATATGATTTTCAAATAAAAACCTCGTGAATGAATCGCTATTCCTATGCAAGAGGTTTGATATAATTGATTTTACAATCGGTAAAGATACTTATAATTATTCAAATTATAAGCTATAAAATATAAAAAAGGAATTTTTTACCTTTTATCTTATCCAAAGGTAGATTCAATAAGTAAGAGTCGAAATATGGCATAAATCAGAAATAAATTTGAAATAAATTCAAAACACAGCCTAATAAATTTGGAGGGATATATGCTTATAATTAATTTTACGGTCAAATAGATTAGAAAAATAAAATAGCGATGGAAGAATATAATAGTTGGATAAAAGAATTTCTTTTTGAGTTGGGATTAAGCTCAGACTATGTGCATTGGTTGACATTAGGAATAAATGTGTTAATACTAATAGTTGTGGCGATGGCATCATATTTTTTTGTGCATAAAATAGTGGTTGAGATTGTGCGTCGCATAGTTTCACGCACATCGGTAAAGTGGGACGACGTTTTATTTAATGACCGATTGCTTTCAAGTATATGTCATCTTGTTCCACCGGTGTTGGTTTATGTGCTAATGCCGTTGACACTTCTTGAATATCCAATGGTATTGGCGATTGTTGAGAAGGTATTGTCGATTTATATCGTGGCAGTGTCGGTAAGAATGTTGAATGTGTTTTTTTCATCATTATATTTGGCATTGCATTCTTCCGAATCACTAAAGGGTCATTCGCTCAAGGGGTTGGTGCAAATGCTCAAAATATTGACGATATGTGTGGGATTGATAATAATTATCTCGTTGTTGATTGATAAAAATCCGATATTTATCTTGTCGGGACTTGGTGCATCGGCTGCTGTGTTGATGTTGGTGTTTAAGGACACTATTGTAGGGCTTGTTGCGGGGGTTCAACTTTCAGCCAACGACATGTTGAAGCCCGGCGATTGGATTGAGATGCCCAAACATGGGGTGAATGGCACGGTCGAAGATGTGTCATTGACCACTGTCAAGGTAAGAAATTGGGATATGACGATTGTAACAGTTCCGCCTTATTCGCTTGTGAGTGAGTCATTTCAAAATTGGAAAGGAATGCAAGAGAGTGGGGGGCGTAGAGTGAAACGTTCAATAAATATAGATGTAAACACTGTGCGTTTTTTGAGTGAAGATGAATTGCAAACGTTTGCTTCTCAAAAGTGGTTTGAAAATTATAAATCACCATCGTCCAAGGTTGTAAACCTGCATCTGTTCCGTCATTATATCGAGCAATATCTCACGCAACACCCCGAAGTGCATCATGAAAAACTGTCGATGGTGCGGCAATTGCAATCTGAAAATCATGGAATCCCCGTAGAACTTTACTTTTTCACAGCCACTACTCAATGGGTTGAATATGAAAGAATACAAGCCGAAGTGTTCGACCACCTATTTGCAGTGGCTCATGACTTCGACTTGAGAATATTCCAAAGCCCATCGGGGCTCGACTTCAAAAACGAATAATGCGATATTAATAATGAGGAGCGATATTTATCGACCCGAATTGAGAGGTAGAGAGTAATTGTCGCAACGTGGCAACGTTGTTTTTTGCAATGTTGAGATAGTGATTGCTCGTGTCGTCATCTTTATTAATATAGCAAATGTGGAGAGTGTAATTGGCAATAGCATGCTCAAGAGCTACACGCATTGCTCCGGCTATCGAAGCTGTAACATCATTGCTTGCAAGCACATCTACACTTAGTATCATATCTTCGTTTTCAATGTTTTGATGTGATGAGGTGGCAGTCTCGTTGTTGAGATTGCAATTTGCCACATAGTTGATAATTTTCATTATCATAAAAGCAAAAGCATCTTTAATGAGTAAGCGTAGAGCAGGCAGTTGGTCGCGAGTCAATATCGGAGGTCGTGATTCATCTCCGGTAGTGAGGCAACGTAATGCCGAGACGGCATATATTTCGTTGGCGATTGCCGAGGTTGATAAATTGAGTGATATAGTCATGGTAATTTAATTTGGATTATAGATAAGTCTTCGAGCTGATGCCGGAGTGATGAAAAATCGTGAAGCATTGCTTCGTGATAATACCATTGTGAGTGCATCGCTCTCTGAATAAGATTGATGTGTATGTCTGATTTTATCAACCTTTTGAGCAATTTCGTAAATCATTTCCCGACGCAGTTTGCGAAAGTTTTTGGGCAATTTATTGCGACGGTATTGACTCAACAATCGGCGAGCATGATTAAATGTGATATAATAGCCCGGAGCCGAGCTTGTAATAGTTTCGTTCACGAGGGTAGATGCTGATGGCATTTTACCTTGCAGTTTATAGCGTTTTACAATTTTATTGTAGCAAAGACAAATGTCGCGTTGACGTGTTGCTGATTCTTCCAACATAATTAAAGAGATTAAAGGTTGTAATAAAAATCTAACGAGAAAATGGATATTCGGGTTGTCGATTGGACACAACAAAGGTAATATTCATATAGGGCAGAAATAACGCCCATGCTAATTAATAATTAAAAACGCATGGTTTTTGATTTGGTAATTATATACCTGTTGGCACAAGATTTCATGATATAATGTTACTAAATAAAAGAGGGACAGCTTGCCGAATTCTGGATAAGAGTAATTCCATTCGCAGATGTAGCTCTCCACCTTTTTTAAGGGGGAGTACGGCGTAGCCGGGAGGGAGATGGTAACTCTCCTATTGTTCCATGTGTCAACAAAGTTATAGTTCCTTTTGATTTGATAGAAATTCCCTTTAATCAAATGCTTTTTTGTCGCGTTCACTTCTAAAGTGATTAAATGTTTCAAAGATATCGGCAAGGGCGATGGTGGCATTTTTTATTTGCGACTCGTATAGAACCGAGCCGGTAGTTGCCGATATGTTTTTCCCCATCAAAGCGTTACTTACCCCCGATACATCTTCAAACAATTTCATCTCAAGCTGTAATAGCTCAAAAGCACCGATGTTGGTGTTGTTGGCGGCTATTTGTTGCGGTCCCGGAACGCCACTCGACGGATTATAGGGTATAATCCCGTCGCTTTTCGCCCATTGTGTGGCAATTTGTTCCCACGAGGTTGATTCGTGGCGTTGGTTGGCAGGGAACAATAAAGCACCTTTAGCCGAAGTGCTCATAATGTGGTCAATCATCACGATAAGTCGATTAACATATCGTTGTTGATCGATAACGTCTTCAACAAACGAATGCACTTCGCCATCAATAAGAGGATAAAATTTTATAACAAAAGGGTGTGAGCCATGTCGATAAGGAGAAGAAAAGCTGTCGAGAATAGTGCCATCGGGGGCGAAATATCGGCATTGCCAATGAGAGTCGATGTGCCAGCGATAGTCGATGGGTTGTTGATTGCCTTTCTTTCGATTGATGTTTTCTTGGTTGATACCGGCTTCATTTGATAAGTTGGTCTTAAATATTTCGCCATTTTGTCGGTCATGACACAAAAGCATTTCATCACACTCAAGAGTCCACATCTCAATCACTCGACAGCGATTTGTGGCGGCTTTGAAAAAATCGCCACCTAATGACAACTCTTTGTTTGCATAAATTTGTCGCAATGCTTTTGCTTTAGCTCTGTCTCCACAGCTAAATCGCATTATCACTTCGGCAATGCTCATGTCGTGGAGCATGCCGATTAGTTCAATATCCCACCCTCGGGGGTCTTTGAAATCGTTCACAAAAAAGCGAGCCGGATTTACGTTTTCAATCCACACATTGTTGCCGTTATTGCCGGCATTGATGCGTTGAATGGCACACCCTGAGATTAGAAATTCTTCGAGCATACGGCTGTCGAGCTCGTTGAGATTATTCTGCTCATAAATCTTGTGCAGTTGTTGATTTGTGTTGTCTAACTCGTTGATTGTGTTACGAAAACGACCAACGACGCATTTCACAAGTTGGCGAATGAGATTGTTTGTCATGGGGCGTTTTCCACTACGTCGGGCAAGCTCTCCTTCTGAAATCATTCGACCGTTTTCGTCTTCAACTGGGTCGTTCCATTGTTCGCCATAAGTGTATTGTTTATAACGGCTGCGACGTGTTCTAAGTGATTCGGCATTTTGCCAAGCTCTATATGCCGTCGCAAGCAGTTGCTCATTTTTAGGTAAAAACATAAAGAATTGAGAATTATGAATTAAGCATTGTTGAAAGTGCCGATTCGTCCATTTCGTATGTGCCATCGGTAGGTTCCATGACCGCCATTGCACGTAGAATAGAGGGATTGTCATCGGGCAATGAATAAATGTGCAAACGATTATTTCGTTTTATTACCACCGGTTGTTCGCAGCCACCACGACTGAAAATGTTGCTTTGCAATAGAGCGTCGCGACAATTTGCATCGTCGATGATTTTTGCCGGTTGTTTCCACCCCTTGAGTTGAAACTCCACTAATCGTCGGCAAGTTTCGGGTAGTTGAACGATTCCTGAATTATCGTCATTGACCACTATCGCTATGTCGTTGGCGATATTTTTAACGGCAAGCATATCGATAGGAGCAGTTTTGAGTAAATTTAAGTACCAATTACGCATCTCGAGCCTTAATAACGTATCAAGGTCAATGCCGTCGGAGCGAGTTATTTCGCAGTCCTCACGCAGAGGCTCGAAACCCCGGCACAGTTTCCACTGTGCCAGCATTTCGGTTGAAGATAGGGTTATTTTCATGCGAGAGAGGTTTGAGTTACACGCATGTGGGCTTGTGGATAACGCAACACAAGGCAACTTGCCTCAGTAACCACTATGGCATCGGTGTTACGCACACCACTTTTTCGCAAGTCGAGCTTTTCGGCATGGAAAGGCACGTGGCAATATTTTGTGATATACTCAGGGTCGATGACAAATCCATCATTATAGTGTCCGCATTGGTCAAACACTTCGGAGTGTAACACATAAAGAGTGCCGAATTTAGAACGCAACTCAGTGAAGTCGATACCCCATTTGGTTACAGTGTCGTTGGCAGTAATCACTTTGTTGTAATCGAGTTTGTTGATAAGCTCGATTAATCCGGTGCCTCCGATGAGAATTTTTCTATTAGACCCGGCATTGGCTGTAAATGCGTCGCGACAAAGATCTATTATGGTGTTTGTGTCAAACGTGTTTTTGTCGTATTTGAAATCCTTGCCGGCTTGATTCCAAATTCCACCGGTGAGAAGAATATCTTCACGCTTGGTTGCATCGTGAATGCGGGCTTTTGTGCCAAAAAGGAAACTCTTTTCCATGCCTAATCGCATGTCGATAATTGCAACTTCTTCTTGGTCGGTAAAATTCCACCCCACCTCTTTGTTTGCGATTTTTTGGAAAGTGCTTTGTTCCACTTGTGCCTTGAAAATCTGACAGTTGTTTTGCTTTTTTATTGGTAGTGCTTCAAATTGTGCAGTTTGTACATCAAGTTCACTTGCGGCTCGTCCCATTCTTATTAATTTGCACCCTTGATGGAGCGATGGCACATAGTTGGCATTACCCGAGATTGATTTGCCATTTACGGCTATCACTTTAATGCCTCCAAGTTCATCTTTCGACAATACATATAACACCAACGCCCCCTCAAAGTTAATACCTTTTTCGTCATACCCTTGTACTTCGGGAACGAGAATTGTTTCCGATGGTTCAAAGATGTCATCACGGTCGGTGTAGATTGTTGCTACATGAAATTTGCCACTTTTGCCATCGGTATCTTCCTCGTCATGAGCTTCGCTAAGGGTTGTTTCGGTGGGTTTGGTATCGACCGAATAGTAATCCACAACCATACTGCCACTTGTTCGAGCACCGGCATAACGCGAAAGTTGGTCGATAGGGGTTGACATGGGACGAATTCTCACTATGCGTTCATCAATTTCGTTGCGAAGCAACTCGGGAGAACCCTCGTTGGCTAACGAAGTGGTGAGGGGTCCGCCCACTACATGTTTGCCACCGTTTGTGCCGGCGATGAGTGCAGCCGACGCCATCGTAACATCGCCATCACCTGCAATTATCCACCATAACACTATTGCAGCCATGGCAATGATAGTGTAGATTCCATACTTGTTTATTAGCCATTCAATAGCTCTTCCAAAAAGAGAAATGATTTGTTGTTTTAATTGATTCATAGTGCTTAAAAATTTAGAAGTTAAAAATTGTGTTTTAGTGTGTTATGTTAATTCTGTAAAAACTAATTCTCCCACACACTGCGACGAGGGTGATTGAGGATTGTTGTCTCAATCGTTGGTTTGCGATTGTCGGGCGATTGTTGCCATTGATTAAGCTCACGCATTTTCACATCTATTTGCTCGTTGCGACCTCGCAGATAGCCACGTTGCTCAGCTTCGTTCACGAGAGTGTCGATGTCGGTGGTCGATGCCTCTGTCTGTTTTTCGTTTGGGAAATGTTTTGCCGAAGCTTCATTCACGTTCATGCCCGAGAGAATGTCAACTAAAAAATGTCCCACTCGTGAGTCTTTAACCATTGCTTTCATCACTTCATCGAGCTTTGGGGCATTGTCGATGGCATCGGCTACTGTCGTAACCGTTTCTTTGGCAGAGTCGAAAGTCTCGGTTACTGCTTCAATCACATTGCCGGCGTTTTCTTTGGCAGTTTCGATAGAGTCGCTCACTTTGTCGGCAATTTCGCGTGCAGTGTCAACTACGGCATTAATTGTTTCACTAAACTTGTTTTTCATTGTTGTTTTGGATTTTTGAATTAGAAAATTGGATTTATTATTGATTGCAATCACAGTGCAAAATTACAACCACAAAAAAGCGAAAAACTGCGATAATGCACAAAAATGCAAAGTGGCGATTATTTAAGACAAAAGAACATACTAACTTATGTCGTAAAATTCTTCATTCTGTCAAAAAATCCACGCGTCAGCCCTTAAATTTATGCTCTATTTTATTTTTTTGTTAAAAAATGGAGTAAATAGATGATTTTATTTGATTTTTGTTGCATCAGTTGTGAAAAAATTATAAATTTGTTGCCTAATCGTTTGATGATTAGCATATTTGCATAAATATAGAAGAATATACAACTACTATTTAATTATACTAACTACTATTTAATTATGAATAAGCTACTGAAAGGCGTGCTATCCCTTATGATAGCTGCCTCCGTGGGAATCCCACAAATTAATGCTTCAACCCCAACGTATCAGATTGAGGTTAAGAGCAAAAGGTATAGTAAGCAAAACACGAAAAAATTGTATGGTCTTGTATATACCGAAGCCTATAGTGGTTATGGAGATGCAAACTGGCCGTTGGTAGAGTGTTATACCCCATTCGTAGAGGCTAATGATGCCTTTATTGCAACAGATGAAACAGGAACATCAAAGAAATTTTTGGTTCGTCAATTTGGGGTATCGATGGGGGTTGTTTATTGGATTAACCCTCAACAAAATGTAATTCACTATTGGAATACCTTTACTGGTGAAGTGGGAACTGATACTCCTGAAAAAGGTCTTCGTGGGTCGGCAACTCCTACCAAGCACAAAGGGCTTAACTATGTGTGTGGAGATATTCCTGGACAATCTAACTTCGCATATCCTTTCTCTGGAGCGCAAACAGGTATCGGTTCAGTAACTCAAGACTGGGCTGGTAATATCGTCCACCAATGGAATAACGTGTCGGGTGCTGGTATTAATACTCCTACACAAGGCTTTGCGGTGTATCGTGCTCCTGCAAAATATGGTCAACTTATCGACTTTGAACCTCGTTTGTCGGATATGACGACTCAAACAATGCCATATAAACGTCGTAAAATTGATTCAAGTGGTTTGCTTGTAGGTACTCAATCGGATATATCAAGTTATAATGATGACACAACTCCTAACCCTAACTGGGTGGGAAATCAAATATATTGGAACAAAAACTCTTATTATCATGCTTGGAATTCAGAATATTCTGGCTCAGTTAAGAAACCGGTTGACTTTATGGGTGCGTCAGGTAATTTATTTGACAATGATGCTGATGTTCCATCTGAATATTTCTATGGCTACTGGGGTGGTCAAATCTTCCTCACATATAATGGTATAACTTTTGGTAGTATGTTTGCTGATGGACAGTATGCTAACTGGCACCTTAACTATGACCTATATGCAAATAGTAAGCCTATTAGTAGTGTAGAAATGACGGCTGCAAGTTATACAAATACATATGAAGATATTACCACTGCAATTACAAAATATAAGCCAGGGTCATATTCTATGAGCACCTATCCTCGCGAATATATGTACCGTGAATATACCCCTCTCGAGTATATATGGGTATTACCCGTCTCTGGTTCGTATGAAGTGGTTTCAAGGAATGGCTATAAATGGACTGCTGATCCTCGTGTCTTTGAAAAAAATGAAAAAGGGGAAAATCTTACAATGTACACATCATCTC
>JAEIGA010002919.1_pt1 | contig 26936 bp, 11 predicted proteins | sample 9270691 | NCBI WGS metagenome assembly JAEIGA01 (sample SAMN17057246, study PRJNA624740) | gut metagenome | biome: biome; isolation source: fecal sample | host: Bos grunniens | place: China: Xizang | collected 2019 | reverse complement strand
TTCATTTTTTCCTACTGGCTATACTGGTTATGAGCAGTATTATATTGATATGGATGGATTCTGGAGACAGCTTTATGACCCAGAATATACAACTTCTTATGATATTGTTTCAATCCCAAAAAGACAATATGAAGAAGAGGGCCGTTTAGGACAATGGTTCTATGACGCTCCAATTTATACTCAATGTAAAATTGATGACCCATTCTTCTCTGAAGTTCTATATTATACTCAAGACAATGCAGGAGAATATCAGCCTGCCACTGGTTTAAGACAAGCTGATTATGGCAAAAACCCACTTCAATATTACCGCATTGAAGATACGGAAATTAAACCTGTTCCTTTGGTAACTGAACCTTATAATCCAAGTCCAAATAGCTATTATGTTAGAACTGCTAAGGGCTTTGAACCAGCTCCGAACATTACTTCAGGAGTGTATGGCTCACGCGCGATTAATCTGTATCTTAGAGTTGCAGAAAAGAGTTATTTCCCTTGTAGAACTATCAAGCCTTTTGTTGCTGGAAAAATGTACTTTGAACCATTTAATGATTCATATAAGCCGACCACCACTCTAAAAGAAGATGTTTATTTGGCAAGCCCAGGTAAATATTTTGAAAGAGCGATTATCGGTGGTCAAATTGTTTTCTCTAACTGCACAACAATTCATAAATTTGATGTTAATAGAGAATATTATATTAAACAAGAAAATGGCTCTTATGTTCGAGTAATTTTAAGTCAAAGCTCTTATGATGCCGCAGGATTTGATAATGAGTATTATTACGCAGTAATCAATTATTCTTACATTCCTTGCGTTCATCCAAAATACCCATATGATCCAAATTGCAATTATTATGTTGAGGGCATTAAGGAATATGAGCTTGACCCAGAATCACCGAATCTTTATTGGAATAAAAAAGTTCAGCAATCACCAGAGTCATTAAATTTCTGGTTTGATTTCTTAGATACCTATGGAGAGCTCTCTGAGTACTCTGTTTCAAGTGTTGGAGATAGGCCGAAAGCTGTTAATGACAATAATGTGAAAGCCATTTATTTTAGAGAGACTCCTGGTGTAATTTTTGTGGAAGATTTAAGAGAAGTTGAAGAAAAGAAATCAGGTTATACATATGCGCAATTACCAAAGCACTTAGAGTATTTATTCTCTATTAGTGGTCAAGGTAAATCTGCAAAAGATGTTCTTGATGGATTTTTATATACTCACTCTTATTGCACTGAAAGCATTACTTTAAATGCGATTCCAGTATACTACTTGGAGCCTAATACAAGAATCTTTGTACGCGATGACAAGAGTGGAATTAATGGCGAGTACATTGTTACTCGTATTAACTATCCTCTTGCTGAAAGTGGTACAATGTCTATTAATGCAACTAAAGTTGTTGATAGAATATATTAAGGAGGTTAAGGAGAAATATGGCGAAAGCGATTCATCAATTCCGTTTTTATTCAGATTCTGCCGCAGAAGGCAGAAATGAACCTTCCGGACTTGATTATACTAATGCTGGCGGCATCAATGCATTTAAGTCAGGTTCGCTATTTGATGGCACCAATGGTGGCAAAAAGTACGTTCCTATCCTCCAATTAGGAATTCAGTCTATTCCAGGTACTTATTTTTACCTTAATGGCGGTTTGGACCCAATTATTATTGGGTCCACCGGCATTTACGAGTTGGACTTAAGTGGCGAGGTTGAAATTTCTAAATTGGAATTTGAAGAAGCATCCTTGAAACGTATTAGTGAGATGCAAAATGGATATTTGATTATTGATATTATTTATGAGGATGAGGAGGTATAATTTATGGGTTTCTATGGTAATATAAAAAATACTTCTCGTACTCAGTTTAACTTCGACAAGGTTTATCCAAGCCGAAGCGAGATGGACAATCAGTGCCAAAATGATGGTGTGTATGCCGGCCGCTATGTTTTGGTAGAATACGACCAAATGGTTCATATGGATGCCTTCCCTATTGGTTATCTTAAGGATGGTATTTTGTGGGCCTCTATCCCAACAACTGCAACAGAACAGGCACTACCTTATCGTTTGCAGACTAACCCAGACCAAATTCCAGGCACATCCGACCCAAAGATGGGTGTTTTTGTTGCCCCTGGTACAATCATTCACGTACCTAAGGAATACAACTTTGATGGAGATTGGGATAAAGTTGAAGAGAAAGTCGAAGACCCTGAAACTGGTAAAGTAACAAATCAAATGGTGGCAAAAGAGTCTTCCATTTTATATGTTATTCGTCCAGTGGAAGTCGAAGCAACAGATGTTAAGACTTATCTTTTAAACCCAGAAGATTTGACTCTTGTAGAAAACGTAAACGAACAAGGTGAGTTGGTTCTCATTCCAAGTCTCAACCATGTTTCATTTACAAAGCTTAATCCTTTAACAAGTGATTATGCTGGTGTTGTTCATGGAGTTGAATATCAGAAAGCATATGATAACTATGTAGCAAACTTTAGTATCGACCGAAATCGATATGGAGTTAGTCGTGGTTATGACTCTACTGTATGGCAAAAGGTATATAATGGAACTTCTTCCAAATATGTTATGGTCGCAGAACTTAATTCTGTTGTACCTACTTTTGACGTAACAGCAGATGCTCCAACCATGACTCCAGTTTTACCTCACTTTGATGCAGATAGCACTAACATTTATTATAGATTGCATATGCAACCAGCTTGGGGCTTCCGTGTAAAAGCAAGTGACCCTGATATGAAAACCCCTGGCTTAACTGCTGAAGGTTTTGTCATGGCAGGCGACTACACTCAAGGTAGAACTGATAAGCGCGAGTATCCTTCTGACCAGAATACAACTTGGAAAAATGTTACTTACAACAGTGTAACTGGTGAATCCAGTGAAATTGTATTTATTACCAATGATGGTAATGGTAATACTGCATGGGTGCCAGCCGCAGACGTAAGAGAAAATGCAGACCAGATTGGCGCTGCTATTTACTTTAACAAAGCAGGTTTCGACCCTAAGAAAGTTGTTTACAGCCATGATAAGGAATATCGCGATTGGGGTGACACCAATTATTTCGTTTCTGATGAAATTGCGTTGACACCTACCGGCCGCAGTGGTCATTATTATAATACACACAACGGCGTAGAGCCTCTTTCAATGGTACCTGATACTCAAGAACTTTCCATTATGTTACCTTCTATTGGTGACTCTATGGCTGAGATTTGGGATTTAATTTACGGTGGACGTAATCTTGACCCAGAAGCAAAGGAAAGAAAGCTTGACACCTCTTGGTACAATGCGAAAGCAGTTTCTAATAAAGATGGCGTTCGTATGATTAATGCTATTGGTCCAGGTCGCTACACTTACGATAAGAAGGCAGCTGGTACTGTAGCGGGCGTTTTAAACTCTGTACAAGACTTAATGGGTATGATTATTACCGATGAAGTTCCTGACCAGGCAGCAAACGCAAATGACGATTATATCTATTACGACAAGGAAAGAGGCAAGTATTTATACAAGCATCAGACCTTTGAGTTTACACAGCAATCATTCCCAAATAACAGAATTCCAGGTGATTATACTGACTTCGCTCCTGTAGAGGATGCAATGAAAGAATGGGATAAAGCTTGGATGTATGTTGATACTGCAACTAACAGTATGTGGGAATTCATTTTAGAGGATACATTCTATCCAACAAGACGTTATGTAAGAAAAGAATATGTTGATTTGGCAATGAAGCCAATTCACTTAAGCGCAGAATATAAGCCAGATGGCTCTTTCTTCTATAAGCAGAGAGACCAATATCCATCTGTAAATGGTGTTCCAGGCGCATCTTATAATTACTTTATTGCGTCTTTCACAGAGCATGACCCTCTCATTCAGTATTATGAATTAACCCCTTCTACGGAACAGATTAAAGACAATGAAGCGATTTATATTCCTAATACTTACTACTATATCACCTATTATCCAGTTGCATTGACAAATGTCACCTATGAGCCAAATGTATACTACTACAAGCTGGAAACCGCAGGTAGCGTTGAGTATCATTTAGCAAGAGGCGCAACAATGGAAGAAAATAAAACTCTTGTCAATGGTGAACAAGCGGACGTAACTCAGTATTTCAAGAGAACATATACCTTGGATACTTCTTTGTCAAAGGCAGAAGATAGAGTTTACTATCGAGTTCTTGCTAATAGCGGCCAGAACAGTAATGCTTATTATAAGCAGAATATGAAAGCCATTGATATGGGCGAGCTTACTTACGACCAGTACAGTCCTCAAAACTTCTATTACATCGTTCCTACCAAGGATGATGTTCCATCTGGTGCAGAGTTTGAGTTGATTGGAACCATTTATTATGTTCGCGATGATGCTACTTATAGCGATGAAGATACATTTGCCGCTTCTGGTCGTCATTACTACATGATTGAGATTGAGTATGAACTCGTTCAAGGTGAAGACGTTATTGAAATTACTGATGAGAATGCTGTTCTTGTTCAGAATATGAGAGATATGAATGAATTCAAATCTCTTGACCCCAATGGAAATGGTAGAGGAATTTACTATATTTACATTGACTCTGAGGGAGCAAAGCGTTACATTGAAGTAAATTACAATAACTTTACAAAGGCTTATAACGCAATTGAGCAGAAATATGAGTTCGTAATTATGGACTTCACTCTCATTGGCGAGCCTTATCATCCACATGGTTTCTATTATAAGGTTGAAGATTTGGCTACTGGTAAAGCAGGAAGCTACTTGGTTGATGATAGAGAAACTATTACTCCAGGTCGTCAATATTATGATTTTGAACCGGCTGATGGTGTAGATTATACTGGACAGATTATCAAGGGATATTTTGTTCCTGGTAAATTTTATAAGGAAGTTCCAAAGGGAAGCGGAAACTTCATTGAAGTTGAAAGCCCAGAGGATATGCCAGAAGATGAATTAGTTTACGACAGCAGTAAAACTCTTTATGTATTTAGCGATGCTAATAATATTTACGACAAAGGCGCAATTTGGCCTATGGAAGTAAAACAGATTCCTGAAGGAGTTGTTTTGGCAACTCGTGAAGAAGTTTGGGAGCTTGCTGAATTCGAAGGATTTGGAGATAAGATTAACACTCTCCACGGATTATTGCTTCGTTTACATAAATATTTAAACGAAAAAGATACCTTTACAAGAGACTTAAAGACGGCAAGAGGTTCTGTAAATACATTTAACGATTTGTTAGATAGATTTAGTACCTTGGCTCCAGCTCAGTTTACTATTGTTGATGACTATGGTAGAATGCACAGTGCGCCACATAGTACCTCTCAGCCAATCATTTACTCCAATGGTGCGACTTCACTTGAAACAAGAGAAAACGCTTTGTTAACTCTAACCATTGATAGTAATTATGAAAAGCCTTCTTGGAAATTGATTCACAGTGATGCTAACACAACACCTGATACCACTTCTGAGTTCAATATGAACAGCCCAAATGAAGTTAATGTAATTGACTTCTTTACTCCAATTTTGGATAACGCTGGTCATGTGGTAGGTAAGAACACTCGTACAGTTACCTTGCCATATGGATTTAAGAAAGTAACTCCTATGAACAGCGGCGCAGTCAATGTTGATGTAGATGAAAATCAGACTCAAATTGTTGCAACAGTTACACAGGATAACTTCAATATTGCTTCTCAAAATAAGTGGCTTAAGTTGGCAAGTGAAGGCAAAACAATTAAAATCGCACATACTTTGGTTAGTGCTGATTTTGGTGAGCAGAAAGATAACAAGCAAGATAACACTCCAAAATTTGGAGATACTTTCAATATTCCAGTTATTACAGTTGATAATGCAGGACACGTAACCGCATTTAATACTGAAACTGTTCGTATGCCAGGTTTGACATTCACCAATGATGCGGGTGCAACTAATGATGTTGTACTGAACATGAGTTATAGTTATGATGAAGAAACCGATACTGGAATCTTCACCGAAGAGCGAGGTCATGTTGATTTGCTCAAGATTCAAGACTATAATATCACTGGTGTAACAAGTGCTAAGTTAACCAAAGATGATACAATTCATGGAGCTTTTGCTAAGCTACAGGCACAAATTAATGCAATGGATTTGGCAAAAGTTGGTGGCGGTACTGGCGAATATCTCACAGATATTACAGTTGTTGATGGTATTGTAACTGCCAATAAGGCAACCTTACCTTCAGTTACTGACACCGCAAAAGATGGCGAATTTGTTTCCGCAGTAAATCAGACTCATGGAGAGATTACAATTTCTCGAGTTGCAATCACACCTTCTGTTAATATTACAGCAGGTACATCTGATAACGCTCCTGCAATTGGAATCACTATTAACACCAAGGCATCTACCGCACAAGCATTAACAATCGCAAGTACAAATGTTTATGGTGTAACTAAACTTACTGCTGATTACATCGCCGATGGTACAAGTCTTGCTGCTACTGGTAGTTCTATTAAGAAAGCTATTGAGACTCTTAAGGCTACTGGCAATCAGTCAATTGGTGCAGGATATACTATTAAATCTTGGAAAGAAGAAAATGGTATTATCTCACTTGAAACTCAGATTATTGCAATTACCAATGATAATGTTGCTGACGCAACTCTTTCTATTGGTAAGATAGATGGTTTACAAGCAGCTCTTGATAGTAAGCAACCTAACATTCCTGAAAATACTTATGACAGCTATGGCTCTGCCAATAAGGTTAAAGAAGATTTAACTGGCACTCCAGAAGATACAAAGGAAACTTTAACTCTTAATGGACTTTCTACCTACATTAAAGCTATCGAAGGTAGTGAAAATGATACAGAAGAAAGTTTGACTATTCATGGCTTGTTAGCTTATATCAAGCTTCTTGAAGCTAAAATCAATGAATTCCATCCTCCAGTGGTAGACCCTGATGCAGGTGGCGACGATACCACAGGCGGAGAAGATAACACTGGCGGAGGAACTGACGGGACAGAACCTAACCCTGATGACTCAGGAGCCTCTGGTACAGTTTAATTAATTTAATAAGCCTGGCCTTTGTTTAAAGGCCAGGTCTATTTAATATATTTTACATAATTCTCAATATACTGTGAGGAAATCTATAAGGGGAGGAGAAATTACTTTGGCTATTAATTCCAGATTAACAACAGATTATGTTGTATTTATGAAATCTACTACCAATGTATGGTCAAGAATGCCTGACGCAAGTAAAAAGGCAAATACTCTGTATTTCGTAGTAGATGGCCCCGAAGATGATGTCGGTAGACTCTATTTAGGCAATACTCTTATCGCTGATGGTTCCGGTATTACGGAAATGGGCATGGAGAAGTTGTCTGACGTTAGCTTGCATAATATCAGCACTGGCGATGTTTTAGTTTATAATATCATGAGCCGCAAGTGGGAAAACCAGTCCCTTGAAGCCGCTATTGGTAATCTCATTAAGGTATTTACCGGTGCGACTACTGAGAATAACGGTACTTCTGGACTTGTTCCAGTTCCTACTAAAGATGATGTTAATAAATATCTTAGAGGCGACGGATTCTGGGCAGACCCAACAGTTGAAGTACGCGCAGACTTACAAGGTTTAACCTCAGTTGTAAACACTCTTGTTGGTTCTGATGTTAATCAATCTGTTCGTACAATTGCTACAACCATTGCCGCAGATGCAGCAAGTGCAGCTGTAGCACAGATTCTTGATGGCGCTCCAGCCGCATTTGACACTTTGAAAGAAGTGGCAACATGGATTGCTGATCATCCAGATACTGCTGATTTTACTGCTTTGCAGAACAAGGTTGGTAGCCTTGACAAACTTTTAAATGACCACACAAACGAAGAAACTGGCGAATCAGTCCAGGGTCTCGTGTCTATTGTAAATAATTTGAGTGTAACCTCTAATGATTTAACTCGTAGAGTTGGATTACTTGAAGGTCAAGCAACTGTCTTTACACAGGATATCGCTCAGATTAATGTAACGCTCAAAGACTATGAGGGTGTCCTCAATTCTCATACTTCAAGTATTAAAGCTATTGAAGAAAAACTCACATGGCAAGAGCTTTACGAAGCTTAAAAACGAGATGAAAGGAGATAACATAAATGGCTAATGGAACAATTGCAGCTGGTAGCAATATTAAGTTTTTGCTCGGTACTCAAGATAACCTTGAAAAATATATTAGCAAAAATGGTGCTACTGCTGAAAACGGTGCCTTTTATTTAACCCAAGACACCCATAGATTGTATGTTGGTACAAGTGACGGACATGCTGTTCCTGTTAACGAAGGTGTTATTAGTGTTGATCGTGTAAGCGCACTTCCTACTACAAATGCTCACCCAGGTGAGTTCTACTACGCAAAAGAAGAAAACATCTTGTGCGTATATGCTGGTCCTAAGAATGCTCAGACTGGTAAGGGCGGTTGGGTGCAGATTAACAGCAACACCGACACATACATCGTAGACGCAACAACTAAGGCTAAGTTAGCTGGTAATGTTGCAACATTTACACAAGACTTTTTCCAAAATGATAATACAATGCCTTACTCTGACGGCTTCGAAATTGAGGTTGCAGATGGTATTAAGATTGAAGTTACTGCTGGCGGTGACACAAATACTCCTCCAAGAGTAAAATTAACTGGCGTTCTTAATAAAGAATTTACAGTTGCTTCTACTTCTGGTGTTGAGGCTGCAACAGTAACATTAACTGACTCTTTTGATAGAACAGTTGATTTTAAGATTAAGGCAAAAGACGGTAGCAACATCAAGATTGCTAAGGGTTCAGGTGCTAACGAAGTAGAAATCGATGTTAACGACATGTACAACAGTGGCATGGAAGTTGTTGCTTACGATTCTACTGACGCTAATAACAACCCATCTAAGAAGACTGGTTTCAGCTTTGGTGTAATTGATGGTAATGGCGGTCAGTATGCTGACTTTAATCCAGGCATCAGAGTTGGTAAGGATAAGACTCAGCTTGTAGTATTCGATGATGGCGTTGCAAATCTCCCTGTTTATACACAGACAGAAATCGACGACATTAAGAAAGCTCTTAACTCCATGACCTATAGAGGTCTGGTAAGCCAGAATGGTGGTAACGGAGCTTCTCAGTGGTCCACAATCTACACAAGCACTACAGTTTCTGTTGGTGACACTTATATGTTCGCCGCAGATACAACTCACTATCCAACAGGTTCTTCTACTGGCGTTCCTGTAAGCAAGGGCACTCTTGTTATTGCAAGAGGTACTGAGGACCCAAATACTGGTTACATCACTGGTAATATCCAATGGGACTTCGTTGAAAGTACTGTTGACACTGACACCACTTACAAATTATCTGCTACTCCTACTGCTGGTAACGTAAACGGTTCTATCCAGCTCGTTGGTATGCAGGGCAGTGGTTATGTATATGGTGAGTCTGTTACTTTCGCAGACGGCGTAGCTATTGAAGCTTCTGTTGCTGTTGATGGTAGCGGTAATGCAACCGTAATTTTCAACCACGAGACCATTACAACTCAAAGACCTAATGTTGTTACTGTTGAACAGGGTAGAGCAGGTTACTCTACTTCTGCTGGTAGCGCAGAGACTGAGACAGAAGTTACTGTTGTTAAAGCAATTGAAACTAATGCTCAGGGTCACGTAATTAAGGTCGAAACCAATACCTTGAAGTTGAAAGATACCAACGCAACTATTGCTGACCTCGGTATCGACATTGACAGTGTTTCTACTGTTGCTAATACATCTTCTGAGGTTACTTTAGTTGACCGCTTACAGTTGGTTGATGGTACTGGTCAGCCAATGACCGCTAAGACTTCCAACTGGAAGATGAAATCCCAGTCTTTGACCTTTAATAAGAATAGTGCCAGTGAAGTAAGTATCGACTTGGTTTGGGGCACATTCTAATAATTGAATTAACGCAATTTTTAACTCTATTAGAGAGATTTGAGGGGAAGACGAGAATTTCTCGTTTTCCCCTTTTTCTTTTGATATATATGAAAAGAAAAATTAAGATAGAAAGGAGATTACCACATGTCAACTAAATTTAAAGTTGTTCGTGGCTTAGAGGAAAATATTCAAGCTTTACCTATTATCGATGGCTACGTTTATTTCGCTCATGACTCTGGTCGTATGTACATGGACGTCCATGGTGAAAGAGTTCCTGTCGGTGGCGGTAATGGTGTCGTAATTCACTACGGCCGAATCCCTGAAGACCTCGAGCCTGAATCTTTAAATACCTATAGTATCACTATTGATATGTTTGAGAATCAAAAGGTTAGCCCTCAGATTGGCGACTTAATTCTTAACAGCGATGGTCGCTTCTTGCGTATCACCGATTTTGATGGTGAGTACTATAAGTGTGTTACAGTTTTAGTGAGTGGCGTTGGTGGTGGTGGCAGTACCGGTGGCGATATCGGAATCGGTCAGGCCCTCCAGTTGAGATTGGAAAGACAAACTCCAAGTTCTACTGTTTTGAATGGACAGTCAGTTCCTGTTATTATTACAGCGACTTCTCCAAAAGATACAAATGGTGTTGAACTTGACCAAGAGATTTATTTATCCTATACAATCTCCACTTTTGAAAATAACGCAGTTGGTACAACTTACGTTTCACAGAGACCTTTGCCAGACCTTCGTTCTGGTGAGTCTATGACTTATGACTTCGGTCCTGAGCTTAGACCAAATGTAACTTCTCAGATTGTTGTTTCTGCTATTTCTGGTTCTATTGAAAAAGCAAGAACACAGAAGTTACAGATTACTTCTTCTGAATTGAGATTGACACCAGCCGCAAACTTCTCTAACTCTAACGTATTCCACTCTAATGAAGATGTTACTTTGGCTTGTAACGCTATTGGTAATATTAACAAGATTTTGGAATTCTGCTTCGATGGCGAAGTAATTGAAACTAAGAATCTTGGACCAACAGCAAAGCAAGAGCAGCAATATGTTATTAAAGGTAACGATGAGCGTTTGACTCACGGTGTTCACACTATTGAATACAAGCTCTATCAGGACGTTAACCCAGCTCAGCATGAGAAGGGACCTGCTAATGACGTTGCACCTATCAAAGTAGAAATCGCGGTTGTTGACAAAACCAATCCTAAGCCAATTATTTGGTTAGGTGATTTTAAAGACGAATATAAGACTTACGACGATATTCAGATTCCTTATAAGGTATACAACAATGGCGCAACTGATGCGACAGTACACTTCTATAAGAATAACCAGGAGATGGAAGGCTCCCCTCACGATATTAAGATTTCTGCACAGTTTGAAATCTTCGAAATTCCTGACGCACAAGAAAACGCAACTAACTACTATGCTATTGGTTGTGGTGAGCAGGATAATGAAATTCGTAGAGATATCGTCTTTACAGTTGTTGAAGATAAAGAGCATGATATGACCAACCCACAGAAGGGCTCTTTGAAGTTAAACTTCGATGCGAAGGGTCGTTCTAATAGTGAGTCTGCCGCAAAGAGAAGTTCTTGGACTGATCCAACTTCTGGAATTAAGGCAACCTTTGAAAACTTTAACTGGTACAACAACGGTTGGGTTATGGATAATGCTCAAACCTGTTTGAGAATTTCCAACGGTGCTACATTTAAGATTCCTTTTGGTCCTATGACCTTTAGTGGTGGTGTAGCAACTGAAACTTCTAACAGTTTTGACTTCCAATTCAAGATTAGAAATGTTCAGAACTATTCCAGCTTGATTAAGACTGTTACTCGTTATAAGGATGACCAAGTATTCTACGACGATTACGTTGCAAACTATCAGAGACAGTATGCATCTTATGACTCCTATTTGGGTGCTAAGTTGCCTGCGGCTAACGATAAGGGCACAGTAGTTAAGTATGACGAACTCGAATTCGCAAGAACTGAAAAATTAATCTCTCTCGATAACTTAGTTTGCGGATTCTATGATGGTGATGCTAAGGCTATGAAGGGCTTCTGTATCGGACCTCAGGACGCATTCTTCTCCAATGGCGCAAACACTGTTTCTGCCGACTTCGTTGAAGACCAGATGGTTTACTTAACAATCGTTTACGATGGTTCCAAGAAGAACGCTGATGGAAAGTTGACTCCTATGATGTACATCTACTTGAATGGTGTATTAACAGGCGTTGTTAGAACTGAGCTTTCTGATAAGTTCATTATTGGTGATGGTAATCCTACTAAGGAAATCGTTTTCAACTCCAACTCTTGCGATATTGACCTTTATAAGTTACGTTTCTATAACACTGCTCTCTCTGTTAACGACGTAGTTATGAACTACGCTATCGACAGAAAGGACATCACAACTTATGACCAGAATGGTCTTGCTGAATATGTAAACAATATTCAGGAATATCGTTTAAGCTATGATAACTGCATGAAGTATAATACAGATCACCCAAGAGACCCATTGATGCCTTATGTGATTTTCGATACTTCTAAAGCAAACAATAACGACAGATTGTCCTTCTCTAAGAAGTTCAAAGTTAATATCACTATGGAATTCCATAATACTCCTCTTGAAGTTGCTTATGCAAACGGCGAGTTGGAAGATTTGGCAATTGAAGATAAGATTTTGGCTGAAAATGAGAAAGACCCTGAAAAGAAAGCCGAAGCAGTTCGACTCTACTACAAGCACCACTGTCCTTCTTTCATTGCGGAAGCTTCTGAAATGGCAGTTCAAGGTACTTCTTCTGAATTCTATCCTCGTCGTAACTACAAGATTAAGATGAAGACTGAGCTTGATGAAGATAAGGTTGAGAGAACACATTTCTGGTTAACCGGCGGTCCTTATGAGGCTCTCTATAAAGAGCACGGCACCAAGAGAAATGTTGATGAGGTTAAGGACAAAGAGACCGGCGCAGTTACTGTTGAAGAGTATGTAAACCCATGTCACACCGATTGGTTCTACATGGATAACTACACCAATGGTACTAATAAATTCACTATGAAAGTCGACTACATGGAATCTTCTGGTTCTTACAATATGGGTGTTGCAAACATCGTTTATAACGCATATTCTAAGCATCCTCTTGAAGACTACATTAAGTCTGGCGCAATTACTGATACTGATAAGCTCCAAAGCTCTGTTACTAAGAGTTTAAGATGGGCTGACTATAGAACTTCTGTTCAAGGTTATCCTGTATTGGCATTCCACAGACGTTCCGATAGCAGCATTCAGTTTATCGGTTTGTATAGAATGTTACTCGATAAGGGTTCTGATGAATGTTTCGGTTTCAAACCTGATAAAAATATTCTTCAGAGAGCGCTTCCAAAAGAGAAAACTGTTACTAACGAGGAGACTGGTGAAACAACAACAGAAATCTCTTATCCTAAGTTAAGAGACGTTGCTGAGTGCTGGGAGTTCTCCGATAACAACCGTGGATTCTGCTCTTTCCGTGACCCATGGAATCGTGAAGAATTTAGCTTTAAGGCTCCTGATGACGCAACTAACAGATACACCGCAGCTCTTGCACCTATCGTTGCAGACAGCTTTGAGTATAGATATACTAAGTATGATGACGCTCTTGATGTTATCTACGAAATCGGTGGTTCTAAGGGTGAATTCGAAGCATTGCCTGTTACTAAGGACGCTAAGGGCGATTATACAGATGATCGTACCGCAACACTTAGAGATGCATTCGGCGATGACTTAGACGTTACAAGCCTCGACGCAATTCACAACGCTTTGTTTAAGGCTTATGGAAATTACGAAAAAGTTTGTGCGTGGGTTTGGTCCACTAACACTGAAAATGTAATCTCCGGCGGTCGTTACGAAGTAATTGAACTTAGCAATAATGGTTATACACCTGGTGTGTACTTCACTACTGAGGATGGAGAAACTTACACTATTTCTAATGGTGCATTCGATCCTACACAGACCTACTACAACAAGGTAACAACTGCTCAAGGCACAACCTACGAAGAAGTTGATGTTGTTGATGAAGAACATACTTACAAAGCTAATAAGTTCTACATTAAGTCCACTATCGACGATTCTTATATGCTTGCTACTGAAACTTTCGACAGTGCGCAGACATACTATGTATTCTCCGCTTTGTCTAACGAAGAACTTGATGCTTTAATTGCTCAGGGTCCAACAGTTGCAAAACATACTAAGAAGTTAACTGAAAGATATACTGCAGAGAAATATCCTGGCTACTTAACTGAAGAAGGATATGCTCAGTGGGATACAAATAAAAAGTATGCATATGATACTCAGGAATTCCGTTCTGAAAAGTTCACTAACGAGCTTTCTCAGCACTTCGATGTTGAGTACCTTGCTACTTATTTCATTGTTACAGAAGTTCTTGAATGTTACGACTCCCGTGGTAAGAACTGTATGATGGCCTCTTGGGGTCCTCAGACCATTGGCGGTGAATACATCTGGTATCCAATCTTCTACGATATCGATACTCAGCTTGGTATTAACAATACTGGTATTCCTTCCTTCTCTTACAACGTTGACGCAACAGAAGAAGGTAACTTCTCCACTTCCGATAGTATCTTGTGGAATAACTTCTATAAGAACTATAAGTCCTCTGCAATCCTTAATAAGTATAGACACTTAAAGGGTGAGGAATTCAAGGAGTGGGGCGGCACTCTTAAGAACCCTGTTTTCAATAGCGTGGCTAAGCTTGAAGCTTGGTACGGCGCAGACCCTGTTGAATGTAAATCTATCGCTATGAGAGGTGAAAGACCTCTGATTGCTAAGAACCTTGACGAATACTATAAGTACATTACCATCACTAACAACACTGGTTTGGCTAATGACCGTACAAGTGGTATCTTGAATACTACTGGTTATCAGTCTTCTGGTACTGAAGGTGAATACATCTTTGATGACAATGGTACTTACTTCTATGCACTTCAGGGTGACAGAAGCTTGTCTCGTCAGCAGTTCTTGACAAATAGATTTGAATACATTGACTCCTGGTTGAACCAAGGTAACTACCAACGTGGTGGTGCAAACCGTATTCGTGGTCGTGTTTCTGCGAACTACCAGAACAAGGATGACTTAACCTGGTACACTTCTGACCACTGGCTCGAATCTGATTGCGGTTACTGGGTTGACGACAAAGAGTTTGGTACTAAGGTTAACGATTTCGACTCCCAGTACTGGATTACTTTGCAGCCTGTAAGAAACACCTACGTAACACTCGGTGGTGACGCTAACTCTACATATCCATCTCAAAAGTATAGCGGAGTACCTATTAACTACAAGGTTCAAGAGATGGAAGCTGCGGTTCGTGATTCTAACCTCGCAGAGAAACTTCTCTACGTTTATGGTATGAACCAAATGGCGAGCGCAGGTGACTTGTACAAGAACTACTGGACTGAGTTCTATCTTGAAGGTAAGGCTGATAAGCTCAACTCTCTCTTGCTCGGTTGCGATGGTTTGATGTACGAAGCCGATGGTACTACTCTCAGACTTGACTCCAATGGTGAAATCTCTGTTGATATTGACGAGGAAACTGGTCGTATCACAAAGGCTTCTGAGACTAAGGCCGAAAAGGCGTATAGATGGTATAATAACAAGATTAACTTGCCTACTATGCCACCTGATGGATTACCTCTTCTCGAAGAGGCTAACTTCTCTAACTTGAACGTTCAGGTTACTGACCCAACATTGAAACTCACCAAGAGTGAAAAGCTTCAGGTATTTAGAGCTACTGGTTCTAACTTCACCCAGATTGACTTTGCTCCTGGCGCAGCTTTACATACATTGTATTTGCCTGCTTCTGTAACTCGTGTTGACTTACAGCAAACAAAGCTCTTAACTGGCATTGTTGAAGACTACGCTTACCCACGTAAGGTAGAAGGTAAGTATGTTGCTGAACCTGGTCTCTATGTTGAAAACTTGACCGACTGGGATGAGACTAAGGGCAACACAAACGTTTACTATCTCAGACTCCTCGGAGACGCTATGGGATACGATAGCTACAAGTTGCTTACTAAGTATTACAACGCAAGAAAGAAAGTTGCTGCTTCTACTACTCAGATTGAGATTACTGACGTTCAGTGGTCTCCTTACAAGAGATTGGTTGACGGTGACGCATTCGACCCAGCTATTCTTGAAGCAGGTCGTTACTACTTAGACGATGGCCACTATGGCTATATCCAGTTGACTGATTCTTACGAAGCTGCATTGCAGTACGATAAGGACGTTAAGAATGGAATGATTTATATCTTGGACGAAGACTTTGATGAAGATACTTATCTCATTAAGGACTACCAGATGTTCAAAGATTTCATTTCTTCCAGTTCTTTCATTAGCACCGATGGCGCTAAGAAAGTTCCTAACATCACTGGTGATCTCTATATCTGCAACAGTGAAGCTGATGCAGTTGAAGAGACTTACATCAGAGAAACTCTTAACACCAACTATCCTAAGTTGAATGTTACTTTCAAGCATGTAAAGAAATCTTACTCTATGAAGTTCATTATTCCTGACTTTGATGAAAAGACCATGGAATATTTGGGCACATATACTTACGCACCTCTTAGAAACGGAACTCAGGAAAAGAGTATTCAGAAGAGCAAAGCGCTCGACTTTAAGAACCCTTATACTGAGTATAACCCAGAAGCATCTAAAGACAACTATGACTTCATTGCATGGTCTACTTCTCCAGATGTATCTAAGGGCGAATGTTACATTGGCCATGCCAATAACATTAAAGAAAATCCTGAGCTCAATCAAGCTGCTTGGGACGAGTACATTGCGTCTATCCAGCCTGAGGAAGGCGAAGAAGCTCCAATCGATTATACTATCTATGCTTTGTTCACAAAGCATCAGTATAAGGTTACCTTCTTCAATGGCACAGAAGAAATCACTACAGTTCCTGTAACTTACGGTGAATGTCTTGCTCCTTGGATGCCACCTTTGATGCCTATCCACCCAGAGGAAGAAAAGCTTGATATCTATAAGGCTTATAAGTTCTTAGGATTCAGCCGTAGCGATAAGAACATGGTAGTTAAGACTGAAGCAGAGGCTCAGCTTGTTGATTACAGCATGCTCTTCTCTGTAACTGACTATCGCTTCTACGCAGTTTATATGGAAGTTGACGTTCACGCAGCTCCAACTGACTTGAAGTACTTCGCTTTCGACCCTGACACTTATACAGATACCACCGATGGTTCTTACTCCATCTCTGGTTACTGCATTAAGCCAGCCCAGAATACAGCATTGTCTGGTAAGGTTACACTCCCAACTACCTACGAAGGTAAGCCAGTCATTTCTGCTTCTGGTTTCGCTAACCTTGGAATTACTCACGTGTTCTGGTATGACAAGAATGGCGACAACAAAGACTTCAGAATTTTCCACGACAGCGCATTCCAGAACTCTTCTATCGTGTTCTGCGAATTCCCAAGTAACTTGCGTGTAATTGGTTCTCAGGCATTCTTGACCGGCTTTAACGGCATGAAGATGACTGATAATCGCAATGCTCAGCTCTTGGGTGCATGTCCTCTCTTGAGACTTGGCGCAAACGCATTCAACAACAAACTTGCGTTTAATGGTTTGGATGTATTTAAACTTCGTGGTACTCTTGAAGAAATTGGTAACCTCGCACTTATGTTCGCAGGCTCTACCAACAACGGTATTGCTGTATTGCAGATTGGTTCCTCCGACGAACCTTCTGTATTGAAGATGTGTGGTACTCCAGCATCTCCTGGTATTAAAACTGTTGACAATCGACTTACCTACTTTACTAAATTGGTTGTATACGCTAAGAATAACGCATTTAATGGCGAAATCTTGAGTTCTAATGCACCTTGCATCTTGAACTATGGTACACCAGATGTTAAGTGGATTTAATAATTAAGGAGGGTAAATAATGACTAAAGAAATTCTTTATACCTATTTAGGTACAAACGGCACAATTACTTCTCCTGTTCACCTTGAGGATATTTACTATACGCGCTCAGTTAAGCTGAGCGCGGATAGAAAGAAAGTTCTTACAAAGGACGGCAAAAATTTCTTCTATTCTGTAACTGTTCCTGAGGCTGAAGTCGCTGAATGGCGCGAAGTTAATGAAAAGGCCTAAGGGCAAAAGAGATTATCTTTAAAGCCCTAAAATACAAAGAAATATGAGAAGTGAGGTTGGTCCTCACTTCTCTATTTCGTTAAAAATTAGAGAAAGGATTGGATTGTTTAGATGATTACTTATATTAATAGCATTAACGCTAACGATTATTCTAAATTATGGCGTGACGCTGAGCAGGCACTTGCTGCTAAATGGATCGGCGAAGGCAAAAATCCAGAGGCTCCAGAGTATTTTGGCGCCAAGCTCGTTGACCCAGACACAGGATTAAGCTATTATGAAAATGGTATTTCTTCTTTAAATACCTACTTCTCTTGGATTCAAGACCTTCTTACTATCACAGAGCTTCCTGTTTTGGATGCTGATGGTCAGAAGACTGGCGAAGTTTATGACTTCGACGGCATGAAGTTCTCCATGCTTCCTCTTGATGAAGATGTATTTACAATTAATGCAAATACAAGAAAGATTGAAGTTCCTAAGGCATTTGCTGATAATGGCATTTCTGTTCAGGGCGACGAAATTTCTGAGGTAGTTTACTTTAAGATTGACCGTTTCTATGACGCTACAGACTTGTTCAATCAGAACGTAATGATCGAATGGATTGCTCCAAGCGGTCTCAAGGGTTATTCCGTTCCTACTGTTAAGATTCTCGACGAGTCTACCAACTTTGTTATCTTCGGTTGGGCTTTGGCTTCCTCTATCACAGAGAAGAGTGGCGATGTAACATTCTCCGTACGTTTCTATAAGTACGACGATGATAACAACAAGATTCAGTATAGCTTATCTACTTTAACTCAGAAAGCTAAAATTAACCCTAATATTGGTCTTGACATCCCTGGTTTGCTTGGTAGTGAAGGTCACTTAGAGGGTTACAAGGTTCTTGGTGATGAAATCAAGGCTTTGATTAAGGAAAGAAGTGAAAACAGCAACTTCGGTATGAATGGTGATAAGGCAGTTGTTCCTGAGCTTTATGTTCTTGATGTAACTCCTGACAACGCAAAAGAGCCTTATGTTGTTGTTCTTGAGAAGGTTGAAGGCGTATGGAGCGCTACTGTTTCCGGTTGCGGATTCTCCTCTGACGCTGGTACTATCTCTTACTTCTGGAAGAAGTTTGATTATGAAACTGGTGACCGTCTCCAGACTGAGGGCGCAGGCAAGTTAGAGTATGGTGATCTTTGGACCGCTCTTACTCGCGAGCAGGCTGAGGCTCTTATCGTTGAATGTCCTTCTATGAAGCTTTGGAAGGCAAACGAAAAGGATGGTAAGATTGAATCTTATGAATTAATCACCATTTCTGAAATGCGTGCAGACGAAACCCTTACTAAGGTTTATCGTTTTGATTCTGCTTGTACTTTTGATGGCGTAGGTTACTACAAGTTAGTAATTAAGAACCGCAAGGGTCGCGCTACTGAAGTATTTGAAACAGACCCAATTATCGTATATCCACCTAACGTTCCAGCTAATGTTACCATTACTGAGACTGCTTTCTTGGATGAAGCAGACAAGAAGAACGTTAAAGTTGAGTATGTAATTAACCCAACCCCAGACAGAGACCCTGCTTATGCTCGTCTCGATGCTGTTAAGGTTGGTTACCGTGATAAAGACACTCGCGAAGTTCTTGACAAGTACGCTTTTGAACCTAAAAATCAGAGCGTAGCTTATGAGTGGCACTTCATTCCTCGTAAGGGCTCTCTCGCAGATGCTACTGTCGTTGAAGGTGCTACTGAACAGGTTATTGTTCCTGAACTTGAAGGCGATTACTTCTGCCGCTTGAAGGGTCTTTTGAACAATGCTGAGTCCGCAACTACTGACTCTGCTACTTGTCGTGTAACTTATAAGCCTGCAAGACCTATCTTCACCATCACTGGTACTTCCCAGATTAATGGTAATAACATTGCAGTAAATAACGACCCAACTCTTGAAATGCCCGCTCCAGACGCAAACAAAGAGGCTGGTGACTTCGCTATTTATGCAGGTCGTGACAAGGAAATGTTCTTGACTTATAACTTGGCTACTATGAACGGTCAGGCTGATCACCAGCTTACTGACGAGTTGACCATTCAGTGGTACTGCTACGAGCTCATGCGTGATGCTAACGGCCACACTACTGGTGTTGCTGATTTAGGTGACGCAGTTGAAGCTAAGCAGGGTGTTTACCATCCAACTCTCAAGGATACTGTATTGTGGCCAGCTGACACTGCTATTGGTGAGGCTGTAACATTTACTGTTGAAGACCTCGAGAAGAAGATTACTAACGAAGGCAAGGATGTTGCTCTTGGCTCCATCAAGCCTGAGAAGGACGGTTACTACTTCTGCATTATCACCAATAAGTACAACGGAATGGAAGATACTATTTCTACACCTCTGGCTTACTACGATAATCAGAACGACTAATTATAAGGAGGTAAACGCTCATGATTACATCCTTACAAGAGTATTATAAATTATTATACATGATCCAGGACGAGAACGCGCCAGAACTGGCCGTTCTCATTCCTGGCAATGAGCCAATTTTAAAAATTGACTTGACTACTCGTAAGATTGATGCTCCTGAGTATTTAAGCGTTACCACTGACCATCGTTCTGAAACAGTATTCTTCAAAATCAATCGTTATTTCGATAACGTTGATTTGAGCACAATGAGCTGTGTAATTCAGTATATTAACGCAAACGGTGAAAGTGGAATTTATGTAGTTCCATTTTATGATGTATCTGCAACACACCCAGATGTAACTGAGGATGAAATGCTCATTCCTTGGGTTATCGAGGGTAAGGTGACTGAAGCTGCAGGTACTGTAGTGTATTCTGTACAGTTCTTCCGCGTTGCGGAGAGCGCAGCTCGCTACACCTACAATTTAAATACCTTAACTGCACAAAGCAAAATTCTTGAGGGTAACAAGTTCGACCAGGCCGCAGTTGTTGAATCAATTGAGGAAGGTATGAGCAAGACTCTTGAAGAGTTGGCAGATGAAGATAAGATTGATTTCACTTTTGTGAATAGCAACTTGGCTTCCGCTTATGCAGCTTTAATCAATAAAATGGACGACATTAAAGATAGTTTAAATCTTTATTGGCTCGAAGCGTAAATAAAAAATTTTGGGGAGAGGGTAATCTTCGGATTACTCTCTCCCTTTTTTTGTTTATTGGCCAAATAGCATTAATTTGACCATATTTTTTCTTAAATATATTTGAGATGATAATAAGTTAAAGCCTTTTAGGTTTTAATGACCAAGAGCTTAGAAAGTGAGGTTACATTAAATGGCTTTATTCAAAATATTGAAGGGCACAGAACGCAAAGACAGCAGTGGTAAGTCTTTGATGCTCACCCCTACTTCTACGAATGGCGTTCCAGCGATTCATGAAGGTTGGGCATATGTTACCACTGATGAAGGTAATATGTATGTTGACGTTTCTGATACTCGAAGAGTTAAGATTAATGCTAAATCAGACTTGGCTTTACAAGCAATTAGTGATGATTTAGGTCAAAGAATCGCAGAAACATACATTAAAGGCATTGCTCTCACCAAACACAAGACAGCTCCATTTTATACAGCTGCGTATGGTGACAATAATACCTTCACAATTGAAATTCCAGTTGCAAATGAGCAAGAAGCTGGAGTTATTACTGCTGATACTCAGATGTTGGCAGGACACAAAATCTTCACCAGTCCAGTTACAATCACTGGTGCAGAAGGAACTTCTCCGTTAAGAGTAAGAAATATTGTAGGTTTAAATGGTAGTGGGACTACAGTTGGAGACCTTTATCTCCAATATGGCAATCCTGCTGATATTATTTATTTAGGAGAAGATGCTGGCGCAACCATTACAGATAACGGAACTCAATACTCCGGTAATGCAGCGACCGCAACTATAGCAGTAAATGACAGTATGAGTCAACATATTGCTGCTACTTATATTAAAGGTATCGCCTATAATTATACTAATAAGTCTATTCCTGAACTTGTTTATACTTTTGGTGATAACGACACAGCTCCTGTAAATATGCCAGTAGCAACTGATACCAACGGTGGTATTATTACTATTGATGCTCAAACATTTAAGGGAGCAAAAACTTTCAAAAATGCTGTTATTGTAGAAGATTATATTTCTGCAATCAACAACATCTCTACTACAAAACAGTTTGTTTCTACTATCGCAGATGGTACTGCTCCAATGACAGTAGTTTCCAAGACAGTGGTAACTAACCTTAATGCTGATTTTGTAGATGGAAAACACGCTTCTAATGATATCTTTACTGCTAATGGAGCATCTGAACATATCGTTCCTACTCAGAGAGCTATTGTAAGTTCTATGAATGATATGCTGATGGCTTCTCAAGCATTAGTATATAGAGGATTAATCAACCCTAATGATAGTACAACATTCCCACCAACTCCAGTTGTATCTGGTAGTGTGTACGTTATCTCTCATGAAGGTACTTTCAATGGCGAGTATTGCGAGCCTGGTGATATCGTAATCGGTTACTATATTGCATCCACTAATAAAACTCAGTGGGACATTATTCAAAATAATATCAATGGCGCTGTCGTTATTAAGGACGGCGGAACGGTCAACCGCACAGATATCACTCAAAATGCAGTACCTCGTTTTGATACTACAAATGGCAGAGTAATTAAAAACAGTAAGCTTGTAATTAATGATGCAGGCACCTTACTCCCAATTACTCATAATACCCAAGATATTGGTACTTCTGACAATAGATGGAAAGTTATTTATAGTACCAAATTTGTTGGTATGGCGACAAACGCTCAGTATGATGATGTTGAAGGCGAAAGCGGCGGAACTCTTATTAGCAAGAAATATATTGCTGCAGTTGCACTTCAAGACCATGCAACTGCTCCATACTACCAGGCATATGATGGTACAAATAACCAACACTCCACTTTTGCACTTCCTGTTGCGAGCGAAACAAAAGCGGGTGTTATTACCACTGGAACTCAAGTAATCACTGGCGCAAAAACTATTGATAATAAGGGTTCTTTGACAATTGATGCCACTTCTGGTTTTACATATATTGGCATTGAAGTTGGAGGGTCTGCTTCTTATCGTAACATGTGGTTCTCTCACAGTAGCAAGCCAGGTACTCCAGTTATTAATGATAACTTAAAGTATAACCCAGCTTCAACTGAAAAATGGGAACATTATGACGATGCAACTCCTACTGCTTATGGTAGTATTTGTCAAGTTGGCACTACAAATCGTTTCCAAGGTATTTCTTACAGAGCCTTGAAAGACGATATGGGTGACACTATTAAGAAAAAGTATTTTGCAGCGGTAGCTTTAACAGACCACGCTTCTGCACCATATTATACTTTCTATGATGGTACTAACAACCCATTTAGTCCAACATTACCACTCCCAGTAGCAAGCGATAAAACAGCGGGTATTATTACAACTATTGCTCAAACCTTAACTGGTGCAAAGACTATTGATGCGAATGGCTCTTTAACCATTGCTGGTCCAAGCGCATTTTTCTTTACAGGTATTCAAGAAAATATAACTGCAGGAAATCGTCCAATTTGGTTTGCGCATAAGGATAGAGTAACAACACCTTCTTATAATTCTGATTTCTACTTCAATCCTTCTTCCACCACTGCATGGGAGCATCTTGATGGAACAACAGCTCCAGCCCACGAGCTTTTAACTGTTGCTCGTATTAAAGGTCTTGCATTTCAGGCTCTGAAGGATGATACTGGAAATACAATTAAGCACACTTATTTTGCTGGCGTTGGTTTAACAAATCACGCAAGCGCACCTTATTATACTTTCTATGATGGAGTTAACAATGCGTTCTCTCCAACATTACCTCTCCCAGTTGCGAATGCTACTAATGCAGGTATCATTACTACTGGAGACCAGACAATCACTGGTAAAAAGACAATTGATGCGAATGGTTCTCTTTATGTAGCTGGCGCATCTGCTTTCTATTTCACAGGTATTCAAACCAATACCACTGGCGGTGCAAGACCTATCTGGTTTGCTCATAAAGATAGATTAACCACCCCTTCTTATAACAACTCATTCACTTTCAACCCTGGTTCTACTGTTGGTTGGCAAGGTAAGGATGGAGATACAACTTCTCCAACCGCAACTGCGCATGGACTTATTACCGCAGATAGATTTAGAGGTTTGGCTTACCAGGCATTGTATGATGATATTTCAACATCTGTGCCAATTAAGAAGAAATATGTAGCAGGTATCACTTTAACAGAGGATGGAGCTGCTCCTTACTATATTGTATATGATGGTACTAATAATCATTTAATTTCTTCTTTGAGAATTCCTGTTGCAAGTAATACTTATGCCGGTGTAATTACTACTGGTGCTCAAACTATTACCGGTGCAAAGACAATCGATAGTAATGGTTCTTTGACAGTTGCTAAAGCTGGTGGATTCAACTATAGTGGTATCCAAGATGATGCAGCAACAGATTCTGAATTGAAAATCTGGTTCGGCGCAGCTGGTACTCCAAAGAACGCAGCTGGCTTAACTTATAGACCAAAAGATAAGTCATTAACTGTTGCAGGACAAATTCATGGTAAGATTGATAAAGCTGATGCTGATGGCTTTGGCGACAATATCGCAACTAAATACTTAAACGGTGCATCACTTAATTCCGCCGGCTTTGAGTTTACTTTTACTCATGGCGACAATAACAACCCAATTACTTTAAAGCCTAATTTTGCTGCTTCTGGTTCTTGTGGTGGCCAGGCTCTTTCTGCCGCAGTTGCTGATAGAGTAGAATCCTTTGATACTCGTGCCGCGACTCGTACACCTCAAGATACTCCAAAAGGCATCACATTAAACTTTAAGCAAAATTCTACTTATGGTTTAAGCGATGGTGGTTCTTATATTGGTTTAATGAGCTGGAGAAGCTACTCCACTGGCGCAGATTTAACTGGTGGTTATCCAATAGAAATTGCATATACTGCCAACGGAAATCTTTGGACTCGTTTGGGCACTGGCGCAACAACTTGGGGTTCATGGACAAAGATTCTTACTGAAGCCAACTTTGGCACAAAACTTGATGCTCGTTATTTGCGCAAAGACCAAGCAGATTCTACTGCATATCAGCTTAGCATTACCAATAGTACTGAAGCAACTTCTGCAGGAGCTGGCGCACTTAAGGTTACTGGTGGTATTTACGCTGCTAAGAAGATTTATGGTAGCCAGGTTTATAACGCAGTATGGAATGACTATGCGGAATTCCGTCAAGCCGAGACTATTGAACCAGGTCGCGTAATCATTGAAGACGCCTCTGGTGAAATGAAAGTTTCCACTGAAAGACTTATGCCAGGCGGCAACATTGTATCCGATACTTTCGGCCATGCAATGGGTGAAACTGATGAATGTAAAACTCCTATCGCAGTTGCAGGACGTGTACTTGCATATCCTCTTGAAGATAGAAATTCTTATCCTCTTGGCGCAGCTGTATGTACAGGTCCTAACGGAACAGTTAGCTTAATGACTCGTGAAGAAATTCGCGAATATCCTGAACGTATTATCGGAACCGTTTCTGAAATTCCAAATTATGAAGTTTGGGGTACTGGAAACGTTGAAGTTAACGGAAGAATTTGGATTAAGGTCAAGTAAAACTTGACTTTAACCCAAATCTTTGGTATAATATAAATGACAAAATCTAAGGAGGTTTAGTTATGGATTGGTTGACAATGTTATCTGATATCTTTGAAGTGTGTATTATTCCTCTCTTGGGTGTATTAACTATGTACTTGGTTAATTTCATCAAGGTGAAGAATGCAGAAATCACTGATAAGATTGACAATGAAAAAGCTGACAAGTATTTGAATATGCTTGCAAGCACAATCGAACACTGTGTTATCGCAACAAATCAGACTTATGTTGAGTCCCTCAAGGCTGAAGGTAAGTTCGATGTAGAAGCACAGAAGACCGCGTTTAATATGACTAAGAATGCAGTTCTCAGCATTCTCGGAGTCGAAGCTCAGATGTATCTCTCCAATATCGTTGGAGACTTGAACGAGTACATTGCACAGCAGATTGAGTCTACTGTTAATGTAAACAAAATCGTTCCTGTTAAAGGCTAAATAAAACAAAAAAAGGGAGACCTTAGTAATTACTTACTAAGGTCTCCCTTATTTTTTTTGCTCATTCGTGCTCTTTAAGTGGCAAGTCAAGAACTCTTTCATAATATTCCTGAGCTTGACCATTTCCACCTAAGCCGCTGTATAATTTGAACATTTCTGTAATTTGATCGAATTCATCCTGAGTAATAAACCCATCTCTTAAATGAGTTCTGCACAATTGGATAAATCTAAATTTGTAAGAATTGATAATTAACTCAAGGTTCTTATCATTTTTCTTTGTTACAAGTTCTAAATCTTTATACATGGTGGCATGAGTGTGGTCCGCTTCACTACGAAGGGTATTAACCTTGTCATCAAGAGATGTCTTTACGCGATGAATCTCTTCGACAAGAGGCTCGATTTCATCGAGAATCATTTGTCTATGTAGGCGTGTCATATCCTCTTCTTTGCGCTTCTGCAATTCTTTCTTTTGTGCAAATAATGATCTGCAATAGGCAAGCAATCCCGCAGAAACTAAACCGAAGAAGATTTCCAACCCATATTCGGTTAAAATCTCCATATTAAAAACCTCCATTCAAATTCCTAACCTCTATGGTATATTGAAAGTTGAATGAAGGTCATTTACTTAATCGGCCCAATCAAATCCGTCTGTAACAGTTGTTCCAACTCCTGGTCTTTTTAAAACATGAGCACCGATACAAATTGCGTCACAAACGTCTTGGATTGCTTTTACATTGTAAGTCTGTAAAACATATTCTTGAGCATTTCTCTTTTGTTCTGGTCGAGTGCGACCTTTAATTCCAAGAGTAGATTTCCAAGTACCAGACATAACAACT